>Ga0116227_10000339_pt1 | contig 88101 bp, 87 predicted proteins | sample S1TSphgellanicum_FD_89693 | JGI IMG/M metagenome (GOLD analysis project Ga0116227, IMG submission 89693) | Host-associated microbial communities from peat moss isolated from Minnesota, USA - S1T2_Fb - Sphagnum magellanicum MG | ecosystem: Host-associated > Plants > Peat moss > Unclassified... | reverse complement strand
TTAACATGCATCATGTGTGACCCAAAAGATGGGATCCAGCAGGGCTTGAGGGACAGAGCTAGATGATCAATCAAGTACAATATGTGCATATAGAATTGGGAACAGCTCAGCTTCATTGTTGATCTTTGAGCATTCAATGAGGCAAAATCAATAATTTTGATGGGGTCAATGTCCAATATATTCACAATTAGCAGTTCTTCATGATCCCCAAGTCTTGGATGAAGAAAGTTCTACCACCAATAATGAAGCTATATCTACACATATTGCAAATAACATTGAAATCAAAACCAAGCATCAAAAGAATATAAATTGCAAGATCAAAAGAATGATGAAACTTACTTGCTTTCACATTTTAGTCTTTGCAACAACTATAGTAAGAAGCTCAATAGTTGCTACAATTTTGATCCCGTTGATAATTGTAGTGTAGACTTTTTTTGTTATGGGACTTGACATCTTTGTTATTGGGTGGCGATGAATAGCTTGGATGTTGTGATTAGGAGCCAGTTCAAAACACAAATATTTTCTTCCATCTGAATTGAAATCTAAAGGATTAGTCACCCATTTCATGGGAATGACATCATGCTACACATGAATAAGTGTTCTGAATCCCAAAACTAATCATGGGTGTGTTGTTGTTGGATCCCTATACAATTTTTGCATACACATGAGCTTGACAAATCTTAATTGAAGCAAGATAGTCACATACAAAAACATCAAAATTTTGTGCAAATTGCACGAAACTAGGCACTAATCAAAGCATGGGCAAGAAACATGCCAATCCTAGTAAAATGTGGACAGTAGCGAGGTGGTCAAAGTTGGTTTTTACAATGGCCGATGTTGAAGAGTCTTGTTGCATCTTGACAAATAATGTTTGGTATTCATTCATGACTTTCATGGTAGAAGACAACATGGAAAGCCATCACATCTTTATATTTTTCAGGATCTTCAAGCCTTTTGTTTACATCAATTCAACTAACTTCATGAACTCTAGGTGGTGTTTGGGTGAATGTGAGAAATAATTGTACATTGACTACAACATGTTTTCTATGGAAAACATGAGTGGAAGATGGCTTAGTGTTTGTATTGTTAAATTTGTCATGTGCACTTGCCATATTCAACATCTCAATAACAAGATTGTGTCTCAATGCAAAGAAAAAAAACTTGACCACTTTTTACAACGTAGTGAAAAATTGGTATGAAGCAGCATACTTGTTTTTCATTTTGCAAATTTTCATTTAAAAAACTTTGAAATAATATGGTTTCGACCTATACACATGATGTTTTGAAATACAAATCATGGGTGTGATCATAATCAAATGAGCCAACAGTGACGAAAGATTCAAGGAATGCAATCCTTTTTGTGGTCATTTTCACTTTCTCATAGAAAGGACTTTTGGGATGAAATCTTTTGCAATATGTTATAAAACATACATATAATTTTTTCAATACATCACATTTTTTGTTTTAACTTTTCACGAATAACTAAGAATTTTTAGAAGTGTACAGATTCTACCAAAAATTTTGCATTTCATTTTGAAAAATTCTCTTAATTTCAAATTGTATGAAAATATGTTAATTATATAATGCTTAATTTTTTTGTTTCATAAACTACAACTTTTTTTTAGATGTCATGTACATTACACCCATTTACATGTGGTAAAGGACTCTTGACATTTTAAAATTTTGTTCAATATTTTTTTTATTTTAAAATTTTTTAAATTTCATAACTTTCAAATTGTGGGTGTTTTTTTGAGTGTGGATAATCAATTAACATCCTCTCAATTTTTTTCTCATCAAAATTCCTTTATAAAGAGAGTCTTTAATTTAGTAATTTACAAAATTGATTGTTTTTGATGTAATTGTTATTCAAGTTCAAATGTCCTTTACTGAAACCAAAACCCAAAATATTTTTTTTTGAATTTTTATTTTGAATTCTTCAACACTCATATTAGTCATTTAACACAACATTCCATGATTAACATGGCATTAAAGTGGCACCACAAAGATATATCTAACAAAATTGCAGTTTTTATTAAGTTTTGGTCGTTGTTCGACATGTTTTTTGGCTCATTTGATTGTGATTGCACCCTCATGCACATTCAACAAATTTTGAAAAGGAAAAAAAATGATTTTTTTGGGTAGTTTTACAACACATTGTCACGTGTAATCAATAACACATGATGATTTTTTTATTTTTCTACAAGTTTGGTGCTAGATTTAGAAAAATAATTTTTGTATGGATGGTTGCAACTCATTATTAACATTATAAAATTAAAAACTAGTACTTACCATATAGTGGATTCCTTCAAGTTGCGGACTCCAAGAGCTTTATAATTATTTAACAACTCTAGTATTTGTTTGATGGAAAACATTGATCCATTTACACATGGTGACAAAAATTAATAATTGCCTAAAAACATGCATAACAAATCATGACAAATGTAAACATTGCTAGTTGACACACATTGTAGACATGGTTGCAAGCAAATTTACTAGCTCCAAATGACAAAAGGTTGTTGGCAATAATTTATTTGCCCAATTCACCACCATTGCACACTTAAGCCATGATGACTTTTTTGAAGTTTTTGGAATTTGCTCCTTCTAATACATGGTCCAAAGAGATCAAGATTGGTACATGATTGTAATTTTCAACAACATATGCATGTATTGATATCCATGATGTATTGTCCAAATGTTGTCATGACTTCATCACATGTTACTAATAAAAACCTTGAAGTTTGAATTGTTGTGATTGTTTTCAACAAAACTTGTTTGTACATATGTTCCGCCATGATCCATCTCACAGAGTCACTCCAATGACGCTTGGGAATCTTTGGGACACTCAAGAAATTGAAAGATTCTTAAGTGTTTCATATTCCAACATGGGCCTCCTTTATTGTAGGAAATGGAAAATAGTCCCTTGTTGCTATCTCTTATGAGCTCATTCCTGCTTGAGACATGCGACTTGGTTTAAAATTGAGACAAGATTGAACTAAAAGGCATGTTTGTGTTTATCAAGTGTCGACATTTTTTATCAACATACCACTCCCCTTTTTTCCTCTCGTTCCGCATGTTTATCTCTACACAACGTTGTCCACCATGTTTTTTAAATGCATTGCATTTTGGCATTAAGATTTTCTTTCACTTGTCAATGATGTTGGAGACTTGACATTTAACAAAATCAATTAAACCATCCCTCCCTTTCACACATTTAGCCCATGGCAAGCACGTAGCCCAATTAAATTAGAATTTTCAAGTTGTTTCATAAGAAACCTTTTTTCCTTTGCTTCTCCTTTGATAGGTTCATCATTATCAAGACTTGGTTTTGAACTAGAATCATTGAAAACAATAGTCTAATCATAGTTCAAAGAAATTGCATTGACTGAACTTGGTCAATCTAAATCTATGATTGTTGTTCCATCAATAAGGGGATTGGAATTCATGCAAGGTGGAAGCAACTTCAAAACTGGGTTGAATCCACCTTTGCATTTTCGTAGCTGGTTACAAACATTATGCAAAGTTTCACAACTAAATTTAGGAGGAAACATTTTTGATGTGCTAACAATATTGGACAAAATGACTTATCCCTCTATAGGGGTGTTAATGCATGAACTTGTGCTCGCTCCATTCTTAAAGATTTATCAATTGATACCATTGTTCATTCCATAAGGACTTGACCTAGGAATAATAGAAAAATAGTGAACAAGAGTAGACCCTTTGAACATCCAGTGTGAACTTGTAGAAATTTCAAAATATTGGATTTGATGCTTGCAAGCACTAATAGTTGGTAGCTTAGAAGTTAGAAGTGAAGGTGCATAAAAATTTGGAAAAAAAAAATTAAAATTTGACACACAAGAAAACATGAATTGTAAACTACAATGCAAGTTGTAACTCATGTGTAATTGTTGCACATTCAATCAACCTTAAGCATTTTAATGTAGCCATTGCAAACTTAATCTTGACATTTGAGTTTCCAATGATCAATAATAAAGGCGAATCCATACTCCTTACTTTTCTTTGACCTTGGAAGTTGAAAGTTTGTCAACTGTAAATTTTAATGGATTATGGGGTTGTTTGGTGTTCAATGTATCCATAATGATGACTTTGATTCCTAAGTCTTGACATGACAATATGTTGAACTTTGGATATTGTCATACTAAAGATTATAGATCCAAAAATGATTCAATAATAACTATAGAAAATTAGGAAAATTTTATAAAAAATGTTAGTGGTTAATAAATGAGTATATTGAACACTTTTGATTAAGCTTGCATGGTGTGCCAAGTCGGCAACAACCAAAGTTCAATCTTGTTACATGAATACTAAATACTTTATATTCAAGATAAATAAATGTAAGGCCAATATGTTATTTAGAGGCTACTACTAATTATTTGGTGACAAGGGGGCTCACGTTGTGAATTTTCTAGTGTTGATATTTTGTGATTCTACATTAATGGGGGCCAACTATCTATGACATGGTGGAGATAAAATGATATTTTATCAAGTTTTTTGGCTACAAGAGCCATTGATGCAGCTAAAATGGTTCTTTTGTTCAACCAAGTGAAGAAAATTTGGCAAAAAATGAAACATATAAATTTTTAATAATCTCTTATAGGTTAGAGAAATTGCTAAAAAAACATCAAAATTTGTTTGTTTTTTGCCATTAGAAAAACACTACCAAGGACACAACATCTGAAACTTGAAAATACGAGCAAGGGCATTCCCGCCCTTGCCCAAAGGTTTTATTTGGTGTAAAAACCATAAAATAAATAAAATAAATAAATAATAAATTAAAAAATATTATGATACCTAGAAAAAAAATTAAATTTTATACCTAGAGAATATCCTTTTAATACCCATCTTGGTAGCACATTAAATTTAAAAAAATTAAAAGTAATGCATGCCCCCAAAACGGAAAGTGCTTCCTATGAGCAGAGGAATTATTAAGCTTGGTAAGGTGCCCTCCTAATCCACTAGCAAATTGGTTCTAGGTTTTCATGCCCATGGAAAGCCTTAGGGGTGAGCTTTTTTGAAAATCGGGCCCATGCTCAATTCCACTTCACATGGCTTTTATTGGCCTTACTTATCAAGGCAAGGCTATTGTGTGGGATGAAAGGAGGTACAACAAGCATCATTAGGATGAAGACTTAATGAGAAGTGGATCAAGTTGCCAAATGCAGAAAATGATAGAAGACGTGTTAGTTGATGTGTTTGTTTCTTGTTTTGTGGATGTGGGTGTTGTGTTGTTTGTTGGAAGTTAATTGGTTCAAAAGTTGTGTGGTGAAAACTTGCTTTGTGAAGGTCCAAAATGGCATAGTTGATAGGTTTTGTTTTGATGTTCTTCACTTTTTTGGAAATGGCAGGCTAAATAGAATTGCTAGAGGCTAGCCTTTGTGGGAAATCGGAGGATGTTAATGCTTAAAAGGATAACTTTTTTGGAAGTTAGGTGCCCTTTTTTTGTTGTTTTTGAGTTGGTGTCTGCTTGTTGCTGAATGAGGTAGCACATTAAAAAGGTTTTTTTAGTTGTGTTGAGTTACTAGTCAAGTGGACTTTGACATTAAATATTCTTCCATTTCTTACTAAAGTTAGGATTAGGAAGCATATGGATTTAGGTGCATAATAAACAAGTAGAGATTTGGAGGTGATGAAGCTCAATAAGGGACAATGTTGGCCGATTTGAGGGAAATTAGTTTGTGTTTTGTGGGAATTTGTGGGAAGAAGCATTCAAGAATTTGAAACCCGCGTACTTGGGAACTTTGAGGATATAGGTCCTTCAATGTTTTAAGGGGAGGAATTGTGAAATCTATTATTATTGTGGGATTTTGTTTCATCTATGTCTAAAGTCTGAATGAATTGGTGGGAAAGGTTATGTGAGGTTGAAGTGTTAAATTGATTCTATGTAAGACCACAATGGCCTACTAAGAGGGTTTGGAATGATTTGATCCAAACATTTCTACAAATCATCCATGTTTAGGAGTTAGTTTTGGTGTGTGGTTCAAGCTTGTAATCTAAAGAATACTGATGTACTTTTTAAGAAGTAAAGTGTAGCAAAGACTTAGGTTGAAAAAGTAATTGGCAAACTCTCATAATTAGAACTTATACTTAATAAACCAATGAATTGTTGTAACCAATTCTCAATTACATGTATGGAGTTTTTGAGATTTTAAGTATACATATTTTTGTCATAGTTGTGTTTAGATTCATTATAGAATATAATAGCTTAAAGGATTTTGGCCTCTAGGTAGTAGGTTTATTGGTTTTGCCCTTAAGGGGAGAGACTACTCAATGGCATGTAGTTTTTTTTATTTTTTAATCTTTTGAAAGCATTTCAATTAACAAAATTATGTGAATTATAAATAAAATATATTTAAAATATTTATTATTATCATTATTATTATTATTATATTTATTTTCAATTGTTGTATTGTGACTAGGGTTTTGGATTGTTGGTGACCAAAATTCAATTAACTTGTCCACTCGTTTTTTTAATTAATATATTTTTGAAAAAAATTCAGTTGTTACGGTATGACCAAGGTTTTGGACCTACGATGATTGAAATTCAATCAACTTATCCACCTATTTTTTTTAGTTGTTAGATTGTGACCAAGGTTTTGGATTCATGGTGACCAAAATTTAATTGACCTATCCACCTGTTTTCTTAATTTTTAGTTGCTACATTATGACCAGGGTTCGAGTAAAATTCAATCAACTTGTCCACCCTTTTTTTTCTTTAATTGTTACATTTTGACCAAAGTTTTGGATCGATGGCGATTGAAATTTGTTGACCTATTCACCCTTTTTTTTTATAGTAGTTACATTGCGACCAAGGTTTTGGACCATCGATGATTTAGATTTAGTGGATGTGTCCACCTCTTTTTTTTCACTCATTGTTTACGAACAAGGTTTTGGACTATTGGCAACCAAAATTCAATCTTGTCCACCCATTTTTTTTAAGTCATTGCATTGTAACTAGGGTTTTAAACTGGTGGTGACCAAAATTCGGTCAACTTGTCCACCTTTTTTTCCTAGTTGCTACATTGTGACTAGGGTTTTGAATTGATGGCAACTGAAATTTAGTGAACTTGTCCACCTTTTAAAAAAAAATTTAATCATTACATTGGGACCAATGTTTTGGATTATCGGTGACCAAAATTCAGTGGACTGGTGGTGATTGAAATTTAGTTGACCTATCCATTTGTTTTTTTGGTTTGTTTTTTAAGTTGTTGCATTGTGACCAGGTTTTGGACTGGTGGTGATCGAAATTCAATTGACTTGTCCAACCTTTTATTTTTCTTCAATCTATGGCAACTAAAATTCAATTGACCTATTCGCCTTTTTTTCTCCTTCATTCTTTTTCAATTGTTGCATTGTGACCAGGGTTTTTGACAAATGGTGACCCAAATTCAATCAATTTGCCCACCCAAGTTTATTTATTTAGTTGTTGCATTGCAACTAGGGTTTTTGACCAATAGCAATTGAAATTCTTGTTCATTCGAATGGTGAGTAAAATTCAATTGACTTGTCCACCCGTTTTTTTTCTTTTTTGTCAATTGTTGCACTATGACTAAGGTTTTGGATTAGTGGCGATCAAAATTCGATCAACCTATGCACCTTTTTTTTCCCCCTTGGATGTTGCCTTGCAACTAGGGTTTTGGGGCTAATTGTGATCAAAAATCTTAATTGCAAAAGTGACAACCGAAATTCGGTCAACTTGTCCATTTTTTTTTGCCTACTACATTAACACCAAGGTTTTGGGTTGATTGTGATCGAAAATCTTGATGGAAAGGCCAAAAAAATGTTCCTTCAACATTGATGGCATTAAAAAAAAATTTGGTGCTTTTTAAATTATTAAATGCACTATCAATGCATGTCTCTCTGCCTTGTTTTTCTTCTTATGATGATTTGTTTTTTAGCTAAATTTTCACTGTTTGTCATCTTTTTCATCATTGTTTTAAATGTTTCAAATGTTTTTTTGCATTTACTAACTTGTTTTACATTCATTAAATTTGACCAAGTAAGTTTAGTCTTTTCATTGTTTTTTTTCTTATGTATAAATTTCACTATGTTGTGTTTAGATTATCAAATTTTACTCCAACTAGTTTTGATGGAAAAATGAAATGAGTGAACAACTGTGCTAGTTGAAAATATTGATCACACAATTCATAATGTTGCCTTTGATTGTCTTGTTTTAAGTGTATATGTCAATTCTTCCTTCTCTAGATCCCTGGCCAAATCTATTTTTTATTCCTACCTCCATGCAAATGTCATTGATTTTGTGGGTACCACCACAATCATTGTTAGCATCAAAGGCGCTTTGATAAAGACACATTCTAAATTGATAAAAAAAGGCAACTTTTTTAGGTTGGAAACTTTTTCTATCAAAGCCAAATCTAACTATGATAAAAGATATTTGAACTGGACCATTGAGCTTTTTACAACCATTAAAGTGACAATCGTCCCTCCTTTCGACCCTCTTGTCAAACTATTTTTTCATCCCAAGGACACAATCAACAATTTTGGTCAATGCATGTTGTAACCTTTTGTAACAATGACCATTACATTTGTTATCATTGGTGTGCATGGTGAGATTGATGGCAAATTTGAATTCTTGGTTACTAATGGGACCTCCCTAGAAGACATTCAGATTGTGAGTATATATATTGCTTTGTCAAATTTTATTACTTTATATTATTTCGTTTTCAACAAATAATTTTTCATATTTGTGATTAATGTAGGTGAATTTTGCTACCATATTATATTCCGAGTTTCATAACTTGGTTGAACAATTCCGCAAAGGAGGCCCCACATTTGGCATCATGAAAAAAATTGCGAGCAATAACAAGGGTGATGTGAAGTTGTTAACTATTGCTTCATCGATCATTGTTCTAGTCTTGTCTCTTTCAATTTAAAAGAAGTTGAAAGAAATTTTCAATCTACATGTTAAGTGTGATGAACCTATTATTTCACATAAGGTTAACAAATTTTCATTTAATCTAGCTTGTGTTTCATGTCAAATTACATTTTTCATGTCTGATATATCCACCTTAAAACCTATTTTAGGGTTTTTGAAAAATCTCATGTATTAAGATTTTTTCAAAATGAACCTAATTTATAGTTTGTGCTTCTATTTTATAATTAGGACAAAGGTTGTATGATTATCATGAATCCTTTTGCTTTGTCCTAGAAATGGGTTTGCTCAAAGTGCAAGCTTGGTGATATTTACCAGCAACCCACAAATGGTTTATATTTTTGCAATTTATGTAATATTGCTAATCCATGCACTTTGGATGTTCATATCAACACAACAATTCAAATTGATGATATTCAACCATGTTATGCCCATGTGAAAGGCCCCTAGTTTCTTCCATTGTTCAAATTGAAAGAAGATTTCATTGCAAAATATTTCGGTGTACAAGTTGTTATGATTGAGCTTCTTGGTAATTTGAAAGTTACCAAAGGTTTTCAGTTGAATCTAGTTGGGGAGCTTGTTGACTACAATGAAAGTTTCAAAGTTCAAGATGCCATTATCCTAGCCTTTATTTCAACTTGAAGGTTTAGATTTTCAACTTTTTTGTAATCTTATTTCAGAGTTTCGATTTTCAAGGTTTTGTAATACTACTTGAATGTTTTGATTTTCAAGGTTTTGTAACCTTACTTGAACTGTTTCATATTTTTAGTAGCATGAAATGATTTTTAGTCTTGTATATACTTTGTGATGTTTATATTTCATTAATTTTCTAAATCGATATTGTAAGACGACCAAACCTTTTTACATATACATATTGTTATTTTGTTACATTGGTTTCCAAAAACATCAACATCTACATTTTCCTTAAACATACCTCCATATCTTCATATATTACATATCCACAATATGTTTTAATAGCATCATGATTTTTTTTTTTTTTTCATTTTGTTAATTTTATATAACTCGAGCAATCCAAAAAGAAAAACTAAAAAAATAAATCAACCTAGACAACATCAATTGAATTTTCAGTCACAATTGGTCCATGCCCCAATCTTAGTCCAATGACTAACGATTGAAGAAAAACTAGACTGAATTTATTTTTTAAAAAATTGAAAAAATTGAAAAAAAAAATTCATCGTGAAAGTGTTGACCGGATTTTTAGTTGCAACTAATCTACATGTAGTCGTAGTCCAACAACCAATGACCGAAAAAAAGAGTTCATTGTGGAAAGTGTTGATTGAATTTTTGGTGGCAACCAATCCACACCTTGGTCATAGTCCAACAACCGAAATGAGAAAAAAAAATCAACATGGAAAGTGTTGACCAAATTTTTGGTCACAATTAGTCCACATTTGTGTTTCTATTAGTGTCAACAAACTTTTTTATCATTTGTCTCAACATGACTATTGACAATCTTCAATGGGTTCAAAATTATCCTTTTGTAGTCGGTGATTGTTTGTTTGATTTAGTGTCATTTTTATTTCATTATTCATAAACCTCACCCCAACTTTGTTCCCAATGTATGGCCCACTTTGCACAATCTCTTCAACAACCTACTCATACATTCCAAGAAATCATCAATATCCATTTTGATGCTTCTTTAATATATGAAGATCATGGCATCCATTCCTTGCAAACCTATGTGGACAAGATGGCCATAAGTGCAAAATATGGGGGTTTGTGGGGTGACAATCGTGCAATATTTTGTTTGGAAAATTATTTATAAAGGCCTATTTATGTGCAATAAAAAAAAATTGTGTGATATGTTTATGCATTGGTGACGATTTTATAACAAATAATTCATTACAATTACCTTACCATGATGAAGGCTTAATCATACCAAAGGCCATTATGAGCTAGTCATTTTTCATAATATTTCACAATTGGATGATCAAAAGATGTTAGAATTAGCATCCGTGGAACATGACACCAAACCAATAACACAATGCTCCAACATGGGAAAAAATGGTCTTTGCCTTTGCATGACATTAATGATGTTATACACTCACAAAAACATAAAACTCAAACATCACATGAACATGTTCACAAACCTAAACATTTCTGTTGGCAACCCATCCATGACAATGAGTTAGAGCATTTGATGATTACATGTCCATTATCCACTTTAAAAGATATAACAAATAAATTTTTGGCAACAATTCCATGTTGTAATTACAATTCAACCAAGTTTATCATCATTTACGTCACATTATATGAAAATTTAAAAAATGTTGCAAAAACTACCAACTCTTCTTTGGACAACATGTAGCTTATGACAAATAAAAATAAAAATAATTTTCAAATACAAACCCAACAACTTCCTTCTCATCAATTGAACACAAATTTGACTCGTTGTAACATGCCACTAAACTATGTTGACATAACACAAGAAGATATATTTTTGGAATCAATGAAAAATTCATTGGATCATCACGTTAAATATTTTGAACAACTTAAGGATACATCAATTCACCCATTTGTGTGTTGTCATCGATATGCTTTAAAAAACAAGTAATAAAAATATATAAAACAACCATTGAAAAATATTGTTTTGATATTCCAACTGATGAAATTAAACCATTATTGTGTAAAAGTTGTTATTCATTTTTTCAAAAAAAAAAAAAACTCCAAAGCTTTTAGTCTCAACAAACATTAAATTGAATGACCCCATAAACTTTGTAAAAAAACTTAATGAGTTAGAAAAGCGATTGATATCACCTCATTTGGCCTTTGTTCAAATTTGGCAACTCCAAGGTTATGGCCAATATAGTATTAAAGGAAATATTATAAATGTTCTAGCAAATGTAAATTTCACCCAATCAATTTTACCTCATCTTCCACACAATGAAGCAACTATTGGTTTTGACAAGTAATGTACGTCCAAACCTTATTATGATAGCTTTCCATGATCTCCTTAACACACCATAATATAAAGATTATAATATTTCAATCCATTCAAGATGGCTTGATATGTTCACATTATTTTGTCAAACCCATTTTATTAACATTTCTTGTGAGACAAATGATGTGCCATGTGACATCAACAATGAAGATGGATTTGAAGAGGAACAAGAAGATATATCAATAGATACTATGGTGCGAAACATATTGTCTTTTGAACAAATTTACAATTATTTTGAAAATGTTATAATTGTGGCACTAGGTGAAGATTTCAAATTGTTGGGTCTTTTTTGAGACATTCATTGTGAAGAATTAAATTTTTCAACATTATTTTTTGGTCAACGTCGTAGCAACCAAGGAATCAAAATGTCATATCAAACAATTATTCAATGGAAACTTTTGTATAAAAACCATGATTTTGCCACACACATACCAAACTTGTTTTTTAAGTTATAAAAATACAGATCCGTTGTGTAATATCATCATCTTGGATTTGATTGTGTAAAACAAAACTTCTTGGACATCAACTTTAAGCGCATGGAGTCATTAACAAACCAAACCTAGATCTTATATTACATTAAGATTTAAGATACATGGATCTTTCATGAATACATACTTCATTTGATTATTTAAGTCGATTAAAAATAGATGTATTGCAATGATATGTCAATTAAGCCCCTTGACATTTTTGTTACATTCACTAGTGTTGAAAGTAAATGGCTTCCTTTGTTACAATGTTTGTATGACTTTAATAGTAAAAAACTTGGATTCGACATGCCATTTGATAAATTGGAAACAAAACACATTGCAAATCTTATACAATCTAATCTTATTACATGTGCTCATTACTATGACCATCACATGAAATGTTTTCAAAAATTGTGCATGAAAGATGATATGATTTTTGGACCTTTATTGGATTTTTTCTTTGTTACATAATTTCAAAATTGTGGAAGTGAATACAATCATGGACTTTTATGGGTTGCAAATGCCCCAACATATGGTTTAAAATAGTTGAAAATTTTGTGGATAAATATATTACATGTGATAGTGAAAAATGAACTCCAAATTTCTGAAAGGTGCAATGACATCATCATAAAAAAACTTGTAGAAAGAAAAATAAGTTATTTGTCATTTTAATTTTCCATGATCCCTTCTAGAAGAAACATAAATTATTGAACCAATACTGCTTGAAAATTTATCCCTTTTGGAAAAAACCCATTTAAATGAAATCAATAAGAAATTTTTTTGATGAGCTTAATAAAGTGGACCTACAAACAACACTAACTATGTCATTCACTACATTATTATAATCAATCTCCATTGATAAGGATACATACATAAATGCATTAAAAGTGAAATTTAAAAAACCAACAATCTTTTCACAAAGATTTTGTAAAGACATATGAACAAACTCATTTGGTATTCATGTTGGAAATCTTTGGCAAGTAAATATGGATGTTCAATTCATACTTGACCCTTATGTAACAACAAGTTATTGTACATCTTATTTAACAAATATTGATAAAACCATCACAAAATAATTAAAAGCCATAAGTATTAATTGCAATGAAAATAAAATTGAAGCAAATACTCGCATTCGAAAAATGGGGAATACAACTTTCAATGCTCAACAAATGTTAGCACTACTAGTTACATACATAATATTGTCTATTCCACTATACCATGCATGTAGAACATTTAAATTTATCAACACATCTCCATTGCAAGAATGTGCATTTGTATTAAAAGATGTGAAATCATTGAAAAAATTACCTTCCAACTCTATAGATATTATGTGTTTGTCAATCATTGATAAGTACATAAAAAAACTTAATTATTTGTTTAATGTTTCTTTTATTGAATTTGTTGCAGATCATGATATGATAAATGTCAACAAAAAGAAACACAAATATCATATAATCTGTTATGTCCATTACAATGAACATCATGACCCATAAATTTTTTATAGAGAACTATTATTACTACTTATTCCTTTTTTTGATAATGAAGATACTCTCAAGGGCCACCATTGCACATGGCATGGTGCATACAACATACATGAAAAAGAAATTAATTTAGTGTGAAAAAAATTTGTATATTGCTTCCACAATGAAAATACACACATAATGAATTGGGCAAACATAGAATCACAAGTTGAAGAATTGGCAACAACAAATGATACAAACATATGGATGACTAATTTTTTTGATGCAAATGTTCATTCTCCACCCCAAGAAATCATTAATTGTATTGGCATTGAAACATACAACATCAACATTGAATATGTTATTACACCACATATAGGTATCTCCACCATTCTCGATTCAAATAATGTTGATGCACAAGATCAAATTTTGCCTACCCATGAATTTCATTCATTGTTTCAAAAAATGAATATTGAACGACATTTTATATTTGATGAGGTTATGTTTTAAAAAAAAATAAAAATCCAAATGAACCACTTCACTTCTTCATTATTGAAAGTGCTGATATAGGTAAAACTTTCATGTTAATGCTTTTGATTCAAGGTCTATTATGATTTTACAATAAACATCCTTAATCAAATCCATCTAAAAAGAAACATTATTCATAACATACACTAAAAAGGGAACATTTAACATTGATGGAACCACAATTCATTCAAGTCTTTTTATTCCTCTTAATAATAAAGATTTGCCATCTTTAAGTTTAGAACATTTAGATAGTTTGATAAAAAAAAATGTGATCAATTACAATTGATGGTGTTGGATGAAATCTTTTTGATAGGCAAAAGAATATTAAAATTCACCAATCTTCGATTAAGATCAATTAAAGATGTGCACACAAATTTTTTTAGAAATCTTGATGTCATTATTATAGGTGACTTTGATCAAGTTCAACTTGTTTGTGATGTTGGAGTTTTCAAAATCAATATGAACAATATTGATAATTTAACGCCAAACTTTTGGATGCAAAAGATCAAATGTTATGAATTGAAACAAATCATGCATCAAAGTGATGAACAATTCATCAACATATTAAAACCGATTTTGAACTACCACACAATCACAATCTAACATAAATATAATAAATAATCAATGTTTCGTACACCACCTAAAGATCCAAAATTTCCATATTTATTTTATACAAATGAAGCAAGGCTTAAACATAATGAATTGACCTGTTTACAAAGTGATGGAGATGTGTACATATTTCATGTAGAAGATAAACATCATGATACATGTCTCAAATCATTTTAGTTGCAAAATAATCCGAATTTCACTGCCAAATTACATTTAAAATTTCAAGTAAAGAAAAACCTGTTGGTTGAACTTTGTGTTGGTAATTATTCAACACATGATGTTTTAGTAAGTGGTGTAGATGGGATTTTCCAAGCTTCAAGTAACTTGCCTAATTCACAAGTCATTTGGATTTTGTTTAATAACCCTAAAAATGGCCCATCCAATGATGTATCTCTAGAGTTGTTGAAGCATATTGGATTGACCACAAACCGATGTATTTTGCATTCAAATTTCCATATTATGTTCCACAATACGATCACATGAGTTAAAATAATATCCATACATTCTAGGGCAAAGACATTACGCAATTAGATGATGTTTTTTATATGAGGAGTTTTGAAAGATGATATTTTGGCTAGTAGTGTTGAAACTTGAGATTAGTTATAGAGTTATGATATCTTGAAGGATTTTGGCTTCTTTTAGAGGATTTTCTTGAAGCTTATATTTTTGCATGGTAAAATATTTGAATTTTCGTAATTCTTCTTTTGCATTAAGAAAAAAAAAAAACCGGTTCTTTTCCGGTTATTTGACCTTTCAAACGTGTTCCTGAAATTTTCGTCGGGTACCCCGAAAATTTTGTTTTCCGGGTCGGTTTCGGGGGTTTCACGAATTTGGAACCGCCGGTGACATTCATATCCACATATCCGGTATGAAAACCGGAAAAGAACCGGAGCTGCCTGAAACAACAGTCCGCACTGCACAAAACGATTTTGTTTTGTGTTCGGTTTTCGAGCTCTTGCGAGCTCTCGCGCTGTGTGTGTCTCTCTCGGTGGATTTCTCAAGAAGTTTTGGAGAACAAGAGCTTTGTGGTTACAGAGATGGAGTTCAATCGGGGTTTTGTTCTGGTTTTGGTTTTATTATTCATGATGATACTGTTTTGTGGCGCGTTAGGCGAGGGGGAGGGCATTATTGGTGGGAGTCTTCTGCACCGCGTTGCGTTGAAGAGGATGGTGGTGGATTTGCAACGCATCCGGGCTGCCACCTCTCGGACGGTAGAAAGAGAGAAGCTTCTTGCGCGTTTGGGGAAGCGGGGAGTAGCAGAAGAAGAAGAAGAAGAAGAAGGCGGCGGAGGTGAAGTTTTGGCGTTGAATAACCACTTGAACTCGCAGTATTACGGTGAGATCGGGGTCGGTACTCCTTCACAGACTTTCGCGGTTGTCTTTGACACCAGAAGTTCCAACCTCTGGGTTCCGTCTGCCAAATGCTACTTTTCGGTGCGTCTTGTTCTTGTTCTTGTTCTTCTTTCCTGACTGACGCTCAGAAGTCCGTCGCGTGTTTGTTTGCGCAATCCTTTGCACTCGTAATTGTCCAGTGATTGATGCAGCGAGCAGAAATGCGGGGTCAATAATGCGGGTCTTGATGCGGTAGTCACAATGTTTTGCTCCACAATGGCAATGTAGTTTGCCAATTGTTGCGAAACTGAATCATATAGCCGTCCACAAAACTCTCAGGCCTTGATAGCCCTCATATCAAGCAGAGGATTTGGCTCCACTGGAGGTGTCTTACCAGCGAAATATGGAGGGAGATGCCCGTGTCTGTTATCTTGGTATATATGGTTTCCAGGCAGTAGAAAATGAGGAGTGCCAAGGTTCTTTTGAAGAAAGAAAGAAGTCAAAGAGATTCTTCAGCGTTGAAATTGAAACATCACAATGACAAAATTCCCTTAAAAATGACAGAATCGTTAAGAATCTGGTACTCTGGATTATTTTATGTTGCAGGATGCATGCTACGTTCACCAGCGGTACAATTCAAGCAAGTCAAGTTCATACAAGGCAGATGGTGTGCAGTTCTTCGCCTTTATGCACGTTTAACAGTAGGCATTTCTAAATTTGAGATCTATCACAGATTTTGTAGGCACAGCTATGGTTGTGGTTTTTGTATCTGTAGGAAGGGACATTATTTCAGGATGTTATGGTAGCTGGTCACTACCGTCCAGGGTGCTGTTGAAGGTCCACTGAACATGTGTAGCTGTCATGCTGTTCAAATCGTTCTCATCAGTTTCCTTCCTTTTTTTGTTTGTTTTTTTTTTTTGTTTTCCTTCTGTTTGGATGTTTGTTTTTTGTTCCTGTTCTCTGGTATTTTGTCAGATCTGAAAATTCTATAATGCTATTATCAGGCGATCTCTTAATTTTATTCAGGTTGCTCAAAGTTTAAGTGTCGAGGAGTTTAGTACTTATGAAGATATAGGTGATATTGGATCTCTACTTCGAAGTGGAGGATGATGCAGCCAGGGTCTGTTATCCAGTTCAGGTGCAATTTTTAAAAGCCATGATACTGTATTCGACCCTAAGTGATAGGAATTGCAAATTTCCTGAGCTAGTTGGATTTGATGGATTCCAGGGACTTCATTTGTCATGAAGTATGCAACAGGGTCAATGGAGGGTTTTCTCAGTCAAGATGAAATCACATTAGGTGATCTCACTGTAAAAGGCCAGGTGGGTGCATGCTCAACTATCACCTGGCAGGATTGTCATGGTTCAAGCATTTTCTTTTAGTGGCTACTTCAGAATCACCACCATTTTTCACTGGTTTTGTTGAAAGGGGTTGAAAAGTGAAGTGTTGCAGGGCAGGTATTGAGCAATTTTTCTGAAGAGGTTTCCTTGGTTACTGGCTGCAGGTTTTTGCAGAAGCAACAAAGGAGCCTGGGTCTACATTTCTTGGAGCTAAGTTTGATGGCATCCTTGGGCTTGAGTTCCATGAGATTTCTGTCAACCCACATTACTGCTGTTTGGTATGTCAAATTTTTAAGCTGGTTAATCTGGTTTTCAAGTCTGTATCAGATCGGTTATAGGCTCTAGCTCTGTGTATCTGTATGACTTTCTGAATGCATTACCAAAATGAGCCCTGCTGGTTTCTGCATGGAGTAAATACAAACTGATCTCAAGCATTCATTGCTTTTATGGGTATGTTCAGGTACAACATGTTAGACCAAGGGCTTCTGAAGGAACCTGTGTTTTCTTTTTGGCTCAATTGTAATGCATCAGAAGAGGAGAGTGGAGGAGAGTTGGTGCTGGGTGGAGTGGACCCCAAGCACTTCAAGGCCAAACATACCTACACTCCTGTTACACGAAAGGGCTACTGGCAGGTGATTCTGTTTCTGACAACTGCATGGTTGATTGCACTCTCATAGCCTTTCTCAGCATTATCCCGACTTGATGGCAGTTGGTGCAGTCTTTGATTTTATTTGTGCAGTGTGCAAGTAAGTTTTCATTGAGCAAATTGGAAACTTACTCCCAGCTACTGAGCATCTAATTGCATGGTTGCCTGTTGCAGTTTACTATGGGTGATGTGCTCATTGGTGGACAAAGCACAGGTAACAAGGTGCACCCCATCATGGAAAAATCAATTTTTTTTCTGAAAACTATATGGATCAAGCTCAGCCCAGAACTTGTCGAGTTGTTTACTATGGCCTTGTTCCATTCTGTCTGCTTGAAGAGCTATTGTTGACAACCTGTTGTTGTTCACCCAGAGCACGATAAGCAGTGATGCTGGTTTGTTTGTTTTAGGTTTCTGTGCAGGAGTCTGTTCCACAATTGCAGATTCTGGTACATCTTTGCTTGCTGGGCCATCAGTGAGTAACTCTTTGAGGAACATTTTTCACATGTCCTCACAGGATGCAACATACTACTAGTTGATTACAAGAATGAAGAGATTCTTACCTGATATTAACCGGTGAGTGCTTTGTTGTACCAGGTGATTGTGGCTCAAATCAACAAGGCCATAGGGGTTAAAGGTGTTGTGAGCAAATAATGTATTCTGGTGGTTCAGCAATATGACGAACAGATTATTGCACTGCTTCTGAATAAGGTGTCTGAACTCTTGCATATTTATTGAATGTGGTTAAGCTTATATTTTGCACATTGTCTAGAATTATTAGCAGTTGTGCACCATTGCCTACAGTTCATGTCCATGGTTAGTCTCAGCATCTCTGAATATCACCATATTTTCAAAGATGCGCCTACAGTGTTCCGCTCCGGGCAAGGATAATAGACCATTTTGTACTCAAATGGCATCAGGCACTACAAATTGCAGTATGTTGTAGTATCTGGCTACTGACTGTCAAAAGTGTGGGTTCATGAACAGGGAGGCTGGTATTGCAAGTGTGCTGACAAAGATGAATATGTCTCCAGCAGCAGGGAACGAAATAATCCAGCTTGCAGTCTGTGAGATGGTAGTTGTATGGGTGCAACCTCAATTGAGGAGAACAGAATGAAAGCTCAGATTAACATCTATCTAAATCAGGTGAACCTGAAGCCAATCAAAGCACCCTTCATGCTAAATATATGGGTGTACTTGGTTTTGGTTCCTTTCAGAGCTGATGTACAATGCATGGCTTCTTGGTTTATGATTATGTTGTAGTTCAAACCTTGCATCTTTCTCTTACTTTTGGTGGATGTTACATGATAGTTGAAAGGTCTGTGGGTTGTTGTGCCATTGATATGCTTTTGTGTTTTCTGATGTACCAGTGTGTGCATCTCTGTGATCATCTACCAAGTCCTAATGGAGCATCATAAGTGGACTGCAGCACTGTGCATAGTATGCCTACTGTGTCATTCACAATAGGTGGCAAGAGATTTGAGCTCACTCCTGAGGAGGTTAGTTATTTGTTCCTTCCTTCATGGCCACATTCTGCCACTCCATCTCCTACATGAAGTTCCTTGTATCATAAAATTTCAGAGCAGTCCCGTTGGCAGTGGACTTGATTTGAGTAGATGAGGTAAGTGTAGTTGGTATGTATACTGACAGAGATAGGCTTGCATACTGCAGTAGTTTTCCTGCTGGATACAAGGCATTTGTGAAGTTTATTGAGCTTGAATGTATACCAGTTCAGAAAATGCAGGGTTTGTTGACAGTTTGAACAATTGCATTGACCATGGTTTGGCTACCTGTAATTTACAAAGTGTCTTGGTTGTGCATCTTGTCCAGTACAAATTGCAAAGAGGGTTCAGAAGCTTAGTGCTTCAGTGGATTCCTTGGAAGGGGTGTACCACCTTCAGCAGAGCCACTCTGGTAATTCTCTCTAAATTTTGTGGACATTCGTCTGTTTTGGAGCTCGTTGTTAAATTTAGATATTCATTACAGCTTTTTTTTTGTTGGCAAAGGGTAATGTTTGCTACCTTTTCTTTTTCAAATCTGTTCAGATATTGAAAGGGGCTGAGTAACAGGATTTTGGGAGATGTGATCATGAGTGTTTACTACAGTGTTTGATTATGGAAATACACAACTCAGCTTTGCAAAATCTGCCTAAAGTGAGGAGGATATTTTGTTGTTGTCAACTAAAACAACTAATAAATTGTTACAGTACAACCAGGGCATTTGTGGAGCAGAGCTTTTGTTTGGAGTATTGTAGTATATACTGGAAGTGACATCATTCTCAGAGGTTGATAGGTTTGTACAATCTCAAGATGAAATTCAAGGTATGTGCTGATGCATGCACTTTCAAACTATTGGAATCAGAGGTAGTTGCACTGAAAAACAACAATCAATTTGTTGCCCACACTTTGCATATGTGGAGGAATCAGTCACATGGTGTGAAGTGCCAATGTCAATTGCATAGACTATCAATTCAGTACATGTTAGACAAGTTTCAGTTGTTACTAAATTTAAATCAAAACTATGTACAAGTTTCCAAAAGCTTGTTATCCACAAGTGAGAGAATCTGCTCAAGTTACAAGCTGTGAGTGATGGATGTACCTGAAAATTTATTGCAATCAATCACAAACAGTCTCACAGTGCTCCTTAGATGATGACAGATTTTTGTTCAAATCTTCAAAAGTGTTTATGAAGGAATAAGCAAACATAACAGCAACAGAAACTACAGAAACTGGCTGCTTGCAGCTCAAACTCTTTTGACAGGAAATTTAGAAATGGCATGAAATTCTGAAGCATTCAGGCATGAGAAATGTAGAGATAACATAAAGCTCTTAAGGATTCCAGCCTTGGAAGACAACAATATTTGATGCTGTTGCATAAGAATGTAGAGATTGCATGAAGCTCTGAAAGATTCAGGCATTGCAAGACAAACAATGTTAGAAGCTGCTGTTGCATGAGAGCTGTAGAGATCTCATGAAGCACTGAAAGATTCAGGCATTGCAAGACAAAACAATGTTGGAAGCTGCTGTTGCATGAGAGATGTACAGAGCTCATGAAGCTCTGAAACATTCAGGCATTGCAAGACAAACAATGTTGGAGGCTACTGTTGCACAAGATATGTAGAGATCTCATCAAGTGCTGAAAGATTCAGGCATTGCAAGACAAACAATGTTGGAAGCTGCTGTTGCATGAGATGTAGAGATCGCATGAAGCTCTGAGGGATCCAGGCATTGGAAGACAAAAATGTTCTAGGAGGGTGCCAGTAGTTCTTGATTACATGATTCTGTACACTTGCTTGCTCAAGTACAGAGAAGAAAGACAAGCTGGAAGAAAGATGGGGGTCAAGTAAGAGTTTTACAAGTCTGAGTAGTTGGATCCCACAAAGCTGGCAACAGAAACTGGCGATGGCGAATTCCATAGGCATTAAAGCTGGCTTTGGTAAGTGTGTTGGTGAGAAGCTGCCCAGGTTGGCCTGGGTAAGATCCAGTTCCAAAGCTTCCAAGACAAGCAGTGGCTGCTTCATTGGGCAAGGTGGCAACACCTTGATAGTATCCAGTGTTGAATGGATTGGTAGCAGTTCCTGCAAGAAGAGTAGCAAGATTGATGACCATTCCATCCGCACCCACCCCATTGGGTGCAATCAGAGGCTTGAAATCCTGAGGACCAATAGAAGGATCGACAGCAAAGGGCCAAGCACAATAGCCTGGACACTGAGTTCCAGGGTTACCCACCCACGCATACACCAGCTGCTTTCCCTTCGTCTTGGCATTGGGTTGTAGGAAAGAATGCAATCCACAGCTTGATAAACAAAAGCCCTGGACATTGACATTGTAAGCAGTGACGACGACATACACTGCTGCAGCATCAGCAGGAAAGTAAGCATTGGCCACTGAGTTTTCCACCAGAGTTTCAACGTCCAAGAGATTCAGGTTTCTTCCCAATGACCCAGATCGGTCTGTGTGTTGGCCTGCAATGCTCACCACAGAGGTCACTTGCATTCCTCGGTTATCCTTATAGCTGGTTAGAGTCTTCCACCACATGCTTACAGATGGGGTTAATCCCAGCTGCTGCTCATTCATGGGCGAAATGGAGCGCACGAAATCAGCAACAGTCTGCTTCTCGGATTTTGAAAAAACTCCATACCAGAGAAGATAGACTGGAATTCCAGTACTCGACGTCATCAGAGGACCATCATGGTAGTCCAGAACTAGAGGAGGTGGAGTGTACAAGCTCAATCCTTCTCTACCAGCTTCTTCTTTACTGCCATTGCTGCTGCTCCCGGTCCCGTAGATGTGAACTGGTATGACTCCTGCCTGTGTCCGTTGAACTCCACACAATACTACTAGCTGTACAGCAGCTGACCACATGAACAGGATCCAACAAGCTCCCACATGACCCATTGCAAACACATTCGTCATTCCAGTTCCTTCACAAGAAGATCTACAACAACCCATTAAGAGTAGACCAACTGTGCACAGCAAACTCCGGTCTTGAAGAAAAAAAAAAGACACAGCTCTAGCCAGCTAGCTGCAGTAGCTATAATTCTTTCGCTGCCTCTGTTCCGGAAGTTCTTCTCACGACCTACAAAATTCCAACTACACCCAAGAAGTAGCTTCCGAGGACCTGGAGAATATTACAGTTTCATCTCTCCCCTCTTTCTCTCTCATCAAGTAGTACCAGACTCCAGCCAAATGCAGCCAAAGGAAAACTCAGGAGCTCTGCCATTACTTTAGGTACAGTTTTGAAGTTTCTGTCACGTAATCAAACATTGAGATTTGAGAAGTACACAAGGAGCTCTGAGACCCCCCAAACAAAAACCCAAAAAAAAAAAAAACCACACGCACAATAGAAAACTGTACAAATGGGTATTAGGCAAATCACACTTGTGTTCCAAATCTCCAAAAGCAACACAAACTACTTCTGATGGTGCAGATGCCAATAAGTGTACCTATAATACACATAAAACAAAAATGCTCATTAAGCAACTGGCTAGCTAGCTTCTGCTTCCCCAGTTTATGATTTTCAGCTTAGCTACAAGCTCTACTGAAATCTCTCTCTCTCTCTCTCTCTCTCTCTCTCCCTTGGAAACTGCTCAGCTCTTCAGACTAGTGCTGCAAACGCAATCTCCGAGGTCAAGGAAAGGACCGTCCAACTACCCAAAACAATTGCCAATCCAGATCATGAAAGTCTACACAAGTTCTTATTTGTCATCATCAGTCAGGTGTTCCTTTGCAAGTACCAAATCAGAGAAGAGAAGCAGCAACAGCAGATAATATAGAAGAAGAAGAAGAAGAAGAAGAATCTCTCTCAAGTGCAAAACAACATGACATATATATTAAAGGGGTGTGTCACACTGTGGTCTTGCCATTTACATTAAAAAAGAATTTAAGGCAAAAGAAGAATTATGAAAACTCAAAGATTTCACCATGCAAAAATATAATGTCCAAAAAATACTCTAAAAGAAACCAAAATCCTTCAAGATATTATAACTCTATAATAACTAATCTCAAGTTTCACCACAAGCCAAAATATCATCTTTCAAAAATCCTCATGTAATAATAGACCTATTATTATTATTACCTAGGGGCCAAAATCCCTTAAGCTACTACTATACTAAACACAATATTCATGAGTACCTGATCAATGACAAGTACCAGTCCAGACAAAGATGGAAAAATCCGTTAAGATTTGTTTTTTGTGGGTTTGTGAGTTGGATTCAGTTTCTTTTCCCCCTCCCTCCCCTTCAATTTTGTGGTTTCCAAAGCTTTGAGATTTTTTCTAAAATTTTTAAGCCATTTTTTACGAATTTACACTTAAAACAACAAAAAGTTCCAATTTTTTCCAATTCTTTTTTGTTGCCACATGTGAAAATTTGCCAGGAAAAAAAAAAACTCTGGAAACAACTCAGAGTTGACTTGGGTTTTTTTTAATATAATTATTAATTATTTTTATTTTTTGGGTGAGGCAGGTGGACTAGCAAATCATCCACAAGAGCACTAGAATAGCCAAATTTGGCTATAGGTCAAAAAGGGAACTTAGAATTTTTTTTGGAACCCCACTATATTCTGGCAGCAACTCATGCTAGAATCTATATTCAAAATCTGGCGATTTTAACTTTTATTTCATCAAAATATGACAACTTTGGACCATTTATGCAAAAAAAAAAAAGAGTTTCTAAGATTCTGCCCCTTTTTTCACCAAAAGAAAAAATGCAAGTAGTGACAGCCATCCATCCATTGTGATATATAAATTTATTTATTTATTTATATGCAAGCTGCTTATGATCTTGGTCTTTGAATTTCCGTCATTTCTAAGACCCAGCAAAAATGATTATTAATTTATTATTATTATTATTATTATATTAAACAAATTGATTTGAATTCTGCCAGATTTTAAACAACTCTGTGTGTGTGCGCGCATGCACCATCCATCCAGGGTTCATCCCACAACTCTGAAACCCAACCAGAGTTGATGCTTGGGGTTCACCTTGGCTGCCAGGGTGAACCAGCACCCAAGTTGGTAGTTGGTACCTTCACCTTTTTGAGTGCAGCCTCTTAGTGGCCATCTTAAGGATGGGATGTTTGTAATATTTGGACATAATTTGAACGGAATTTGGGATTTTTACCATGGGTACCAAGGGGGGTGCCGGTTCACCCCAAGGCCACCTTTGCAATTTATTTTGTAAAGAATAGGTCAGCTTGTAGGTTGGTAAATAGATAGGTAGGTAGGTAGGACAAGAAGTAATTACAAGGTAAGTAGATGCATGCAAATGGTTAGTACATGATAAGGGCTGGCGGATTGTTGGTGATGTAGTGTAAATTAGCATATAAGTTAACCATAAGTAGGGCTAGTGGGTTGTTAGTAGGGTAGTGAAAATTAGCAACTGCCCTAACCACTGTGGTCAGCTAGGGTTAACCGGAACCCAACAGAAAAAAGTTTCCTGTCCACCCATCATCCATCCCTCTTGGTGCTCTGGTAGTTGTTATTTCACTCTGCCCAAAACTGCCAATTGTGTTGCAAATTTCATAAGAACAGCAGCAGATTGTGGAGTTTATTTTATTGTTGTTGCAAATTTCATAAGAACAGCAGCAGATTGTGGAGTTTATTTTATTGTTGTTGCAAATTTGAGTTGCCATTCTATTTGTTATGTGTATTTTAGTTTTCTTTTGTGTTCAGTTATTGGAGCTAGAGCTTTCAAACTGACATCAATATCTTCTGTCGACTAGCAATTGAGCTCATTTCATGATTGTCCTCACCATAATGGCACACTCGTAATGCTCCAGTTTACAGTTGAACTTGTTTTAATGTGACTTGCATAACTGCTAGCGGTCACAAATTTACTCCTCCAAATTAAAATATTATGGTGTCATAGTGTTGTTTACACAACTGCACTTCGAAATCTAATTGCTCTCTCTCTCTCTCTCTCTCTCACTCACAGAGACCCACACACATTCATATTGGTTGTCAATGATGTTCATTTATCCCAAGAAGATCGCGTGCTATCTGTAGCTTGCAATGGGTAGAAACAGAGACTATAACTTATAAATCAGCATCTTACAAATCTTTGTGTGGGAAACATAAATTCTTGTGTCACCGCTATGTTGAAAGTTAGTTAAAAAATTCTTTCCATAGTTGACTGTTGTTGTGTGGAAACATAAATTGATAAATTCTTGCATGGTTATGTGGAATGTAAATGTACAACCGCCATTTGTACTAAACAGACTGTAATTGAATACTTAACACCTTGTTTAATGAGACCTAGAGATGCCGTGTTTTGAGAGTAGTCTATTGTGCCAACTAAGCTGGCACTCATACAAGGCATAGGATTCCAATCATGTTCACATTTTGGTCTCATTCTAAAGTTTATCTTTTATGTGAAGTTTGAACCCTGGTGCTGCTGCACTTGATACAGCACCCAAGAACAAAAATATAGGAGAGAGAGAGAGAGAGAGAAACTTTTGGTAGGTAGTAGTGTAGTGTGCAAACAATCAAGGGAAAGCAAAAAATTAGTTGATTGCAAAAACCCAAAACGTGTTGAGAAATAAACAATGTATCGATATAAATCCAGTAGAGTATCGATGGTTTCTATGTGCCAAAAATCATATTTAAGGTTGTGAAGGCTGGGTTTAATGAATTGTGGAAGGAGGGCTAGACATCCAGCCTCTCCAGGCTTGGCTTAAAAGAATAAGAGACTAGTGCATCATTTTGCAAGTCGCAACACCACCAAAACATAATGTTTGAAACATGGGAATTGTTGGTAAGGCAATGGGGACTCATCAAATTGCCTTTGACTTTTTGACCTTAGTATCCATGACATGTGTGTATTTTTTTCCCTCCACATTTTAATGCTTTTGGATGGGCTTCAACAAAAGTGCAAGTACACTCAAGGCCAACAAAGGGGAGTGGGGTACTTGGGACTACAAAATATTTTTACAAAGCTAAAAATGTCATATAGTCTAACCCAAGTTCCAACAATAAGTAATGTATTTGAGTTTGATTTAAAGTGGGAAAAATGATTTTCAAATGTAAATGTGCTCCATCAGATGGAGTGCATCCATTAGGAACTTCAAGGTTAATCACTTCAACCTATAAAAAGTACTTGACTGGGTGATCAAGCATTCAAGCCTCACACTACTAGGTATATACAGACTTTGCTTTAGCTCTTTTCTTCAAAGATGCAAATCCTTACAATGTTACAATATAAGCTTTTAGTCAAACCATTCCCAACTAACCCCACAAGATTTTTTTGAAAACTTTCAAACATGGTTTTTCCCTAAACGCTAGCCTTCACCATTAACATCTTGTAAGTATTGTGAATAATATTTGGTTTGTGTGAACATTTTCAGTAGTGGGAAAATAGGTCTCTTAACTCTTCCTCCTTAGTTTGACAAGGAAGTAGAAATCTATTTTTAATTGTTAATTTGTAAGAGTCATGATGAGCCTCTCAATCTCAGCATTGGATGTCAAATTTTAAAAATATTCTTTCCTTATTTGTTTTGGTGGTCTTTCAATTCTAAAGTAAGTTTCAAAACTTCAAGACATTGTTGAGTGTGAATTTGCATATATATACATACAGCAAAAGCTTGATGCAAAATTTTGCACACAATAAAGTTATCCATAAAGTCATGCTCTTGTAACAAAAGAACAAGGAGAAAAAACAAAAAGGTCCTAGAAATAGTCATTAATCAAATCAACAATTACAACATAAGCATGCATGCTCTACCTAATGAGGTCCTACATTTTCATCTTTATTTTAAATGCATAGATTTACAGGTCTCTAGGGATCAATTCATTTTGACTTCAGTCTCATAAGCCAACTAATCTTATGATGGCAATTCCCAATGCAACAAAAATTATTTGCCAACATAACCCTAATGATCCCCTAGCATAGTAATTAAGAACCCAAATGCTAAAAAAACTTAGGCAACATCATCTCAAGTTTCCAAACATATGATACTGGTACAGACCCATGATCACAACACTGTTTATTACTACACACACACAACAGACTATACATTACAATGTGAGCTGACAAGGTGGGAGTTGACAAAAAGCTAGAATTGTGCAGCAGGCTTAACAAAAGGATTTGACCAACAATGCATGAACTTTCTTAATGCAAATCTTCTTTTCAAGCTCCCAGGTATGTAGGTACTCTCTCCCTTCCCCACAACTAACAAATAAGATTACAAGGACACCCAAACAGCATCAGAAACACAAAGCCATCAAACCGCTCTCGAAATCCCTAGAGCCTTTCATCACTTCTTTAGAGTTGACCCCTAAAATGCATTCCTAAACCTACTTTGTCTAGGATGAAACACAAGCACATCAAAAAAATTGTGCCACATCCAAACTGCAGATCTCCATCCCACATTACACCAAAAACAAAAGCTCTAACTACTTTGCTAGCTACATTCAACAAATCACAAAACTTTTTACATGAAAAAGTTACATGAGAACTTAATTGCCTTCCCAATGCCAAGCACTTCTTCAAATAGCATTGCCTCCCCCTACTATCACAAATGGCACCAATTTCAGCATTGCAATGAAGAATGTCCCACCAAGCTCTAGCATCGAACGTCGTCAAAAACACAGAAACCAACCTGTCACGCATAGTCTGCAACAAATCAAAAAAAGAAGTAAGAAGAATAATGCCAATCATCATTGAAAGTTGTCGCGACACAGTCGCATAGTCCTTCAAACATGAATGAAGAAATCCAAAAAGTTGACAAACTCAAACGGCAGAGCCAATGTGGATGGTTTGCACACACTTCAGCCCTAATTCCATGTCACATCACTTTAACACAGGTTATGATTTATGATCAAACCAAGGGTCGCATTTGGGGCTTGAAATCTGTGTGGGTTGATGACCATTGAGCCGAATTTTTTTATTTGGTTTGTTGACTAAAAGACAATAAGAAGTGCATGCAATTTCTTACACATTCCGACTATTAGAATTATATGAGGATGGCTGGATGGCCATGCCCAGGAAAACAAATTCAAAGAAATGAAATGACAAATGAGGGGAAATATTGCGTAATCTTTGACATTCTTGTCATGCAAATGGCAATTGTAGGCCAAATTTGGAAAACAGGAAAGTTGGTTGATGATTTGCCCTTATTCCTCATCTAATCTAGATAGGTCTGAATGGGTGTTTTTTTGGGGGTGAAATCTGGCCAAATTTTGACCTGAAAAATGTGTTTTCGACCTTTTCAAAGGATCTTTCATTTGGAAAAAAAAATAGACCCAAAATTTGCCAAATTTAAAAAAAAAAAAAATTCCAATTTGCCAGATTTTTATGATAAGTTTCAATAGGTAGCCAAGATTGTAGAAGGATGTCTTTTATCTCCCCCCACCCCCCAACTTTCATATTTAGTGTGTAACCAAATCTGGTTAAATCATCTTATCCATTATTGTCACTTCAGCTAGATCACAAAATTGGGAAACAAAAACAAAAAACCCTGGCCTAAATGACAATAGACAAGAAAAACCAAAGGATTTTATTCACTAGGAAAATTCAACCCAACTTTCACTGCAGGTAGGTTCTTTCAAATACAAATTATTTTTCATGCAAAATGTTATTCATCAAGAGACCTTTTGCACAGGGACCTACCATTCAAGCAAGGGTATCCTTTTGTACTTTATGGTCGGGATGGTCTGCTCTCAAAGGCCTCTCCTAATTTTAGAGGCTATAAGAGCAACTCATCGAGGAGCAATAAACTAGTGTGGCCTGTGCCCTTGGCTCAAGTGTTACCACGTCCTCAACTGATTTTTCCCTTCAAAACCTGGTTTTTTGGAATTTATTTGAACTTTCAGTGGCAGAAATCACTTAACAATCAAATATCTTGCACATTCTGAATCCAAATCTTACCAAATAGATTCCATTACATCCTGCTCATCAAGATCTTTCCAACAACACCAAAGTCACATCCCAATTCCTCCGAATTTTCAGCTACGATTTAATTTAATTTTCAATGACGAAATCATTCAATATTCAAAAACTTGTGCACTACAAGTCCAAACATCATGGACTCAAGCCCATGCACCCCTCCTCATCAAGAGCTTTCCAAAGACACCAAGAACACAATCTGAAGCATCCTGGTTTGGTGGATCTCATAAGTACAAAACAAAACAAACTACCTTCCTTCATACATAGATCAGCATGTAGAGTATATTTAGAATGAAGTATAACCATTTTATAGTGGAGAGACCGAGTCTGTAGAAAGTCATTAAGTGGTTGTAAACTGCATTCCAAAATGACTCCTCTTGATTTGTCAAATATCAGCCAAGGTGGTTGCATTCAAATAGTCTCTCACCTTTTATTGTTCCATTTTTCATGTTCATGGGTGAGGATTGGAAAACAATTAACACATCATGTGTGATAAATGTTACTTGAAGTTCAAATAATGGGTATGGGTGGACTTGCTCTAAGGCCCACTTTAGACTAAAACTTAAGAGCCAATTAATCTCGAGTTCAATCATGAAAAATACCCTAGGTGAATAGCAAGTTCAATGAAAAATTATATTATTTTTAGACATGCCGAAATTTTTCAAAAATATTTTTCTTGAAGAAATTTTTTTCATGAAGGGAAATGAAGCATCTTTTGGATTATTTTTTAATATTCCATTTGTCAAAATGGAATCTTCCAAATTAAAGTAATTACCAACAAACTTACTATTCAACTCCCAGTATTGAACACTTTTGGCCTTAAGTTGCTGATAAAATAATATTTCTGAGGGTCGAACAGTTCCTGTAAAATCATTGAGGCCAAGAGGTTAGAACCAAGCTTTCAATACGAGAATATTTCATAATAAAAGAGAGACAAAATAAAAGAAAGGATGACAATGGAGACTAGGCCACAGTGGCTCATCTTCCTCTTGGGCGTGTGCGAGTAGTGCAATGATGCACAACACATATTGGGTCTCTCGCGCAAATACTTGTGCGCTTGAGCTGTATGGTCCCTCATGCACATACTTGCATGCTTGAACTGTTGGGTCCCTTGCGCATATATTTACGAGCTTAAACCTTGAACTGCTGCAGTTTTTAATGTTGTTGTTCTTGTTGTTTGCAGTGTAAGTTTTTGTGTTTAAAGTTTTGTGGGTTTTTTGGTAGCATGGATAGCAATTTCAGACCCAGCTATGTGGACAAATAAAGGCAGGCCTTATTGATGACGACATTGATGATTTCATGTTTGTTCAAACAATGTTGGAGGTGAACATGTTAGAGGAATAGCGTGAGAAGCTTCGCAAGAATGGTCATCAAGGGTCACGACCAAGGGGTGCCAAATGTGAACTGCCAAAGGAAGGTTGGGCACAATAGAATCTATGTCGATTATTTTGCTGAGAACCATGTGTATGATGGTATGGTTTTTAGGAAAAGTTTTTAAATGACAAGAGATTTGTTTTTTAAGATTATGCATGTTGTTGTGCAATATGATGACTATTTTGCACAACGGATAGACACTTGTGCAGTTCTAGGGTTGAGCATTTCGAAGTGTGTTATAGCTTTGTGAATGCTCGCATATGGCATTTCTACTGATGCCACTTGATGAATATTGCCATGTAGGTGAAAGTACAGTTATGCAAAGCATGAAGAGGTTTGTGAGTGCCATTCATGTTTGTTTTGAGAGCCAATATTTAAGGAAACCAACTCGTGTAGATTTAGACAAACAACTGGCCATCAATGAAGAACATGGATGGTCAGAAATGTTTGTTTCTATTGATTGTATCAATTGGATATGGAAAAGTTGTCTCATGGCTTGACAAGGCCAATTCCAAGACAGAGATGGATATCGTTCCATCATATTAAAGGCCATGGCAAACCAAAGTCATTAGATTTGGCATGTCATCTTCAGGGTCCCAAGGGGGAATAATGATGTGAATGTCCTAGACATATATCCCCTTAGTTGCTAACATGTCATGTGGTGAAGGAGGTGGTGTGAATTTTGTTATAAATGTGTATCAATACTTTAGGTATTACATTCTTACCAATACCATTTATCCAAAGTGAGTTTGTTTCATCCAAACCATCCATGCACCTATGGAGGAAAAGAAGGCCCAATTTGCAAAGCGACAAGAGCCTGCAAAAAAAAATGTTGAATGCACCTTTGGAATTTTGCAAGCACATTTTGCCATCATTTAAAACCTTTCCACCAATGGGACTTAGCCACAATCACTAACATTATGATGGCATGTTGTGTGTTACACAAATGATCGTTGAAGCTGGAAGTGGGAGTTCTTTAAAGTTTTTATTTGAGCTTAGACCAATGTCGATCGTGCGAAGGGGCCTATCATTTTAAAACTATTGCATTGGTTCAATAGAAAGTTGAATTATTTTTATACCTCTTATTTTTTCATGTAGATTTAGTTAAACATTCGTGGGCTATGAAAAGAAATCTAAATTTTAATGTCTTGGTTTTTATGTACTATTATATTTTTTCTCTACCATACTTGTGTTCTTTTCAATTATTTAGCATGCTTTCAAAAGATTATTATTTTCCATCTTTGGTAATAAAGTGCAAAGAAAGCCTATGCTAATTGTGTTTAGTTTAGGAAACAATTTATATTCAATGAAAATGTTAACTTTCAATTTTTTCATTTGTAATCATGAAATGAGTTGTACATAGTTACTTTTTCAAAAATTTATTTTCAAGTTAACCATGTTGTTTTTTTTATTTTTTATTTTTGATTATTTGTACCTTTTGTATTCGAGATTTTACTTCCAAATGTGTAATAACCCAAACCATTTGCCCTCTCATTGACATGGCATTGTTCCATTGCATTAAAATCACACATCAAAATGAATAAAGTAAATAAAAATAAATGAGTAAAAATTATTTTAATTTAATATGTATTGTCACAACCCTGGCCTTGGGCTCACGACCAAGGTAAAGGTTTACAAAAATGTGGGCCGAGAGTGAATAATGAGAGTCACATTTCATACTCCCGAAAGTGTAGGAGAGTGTAAAGGAATGAACCCACACACTCTCAAGTGGGCTCCTACTTGGGAGTTGGAATCCCAATGGACTCCTTAATTTTTAAAGGGCGATTGCAAGGGTCAAAACTCATTGGATTTAAAAGTTCTTTATACCATTGAAAAGATCTTGAGACGTAAATTTTTGAAATGACCCATTTGGGTATTTAAAATGTAAGTTATGGTCAAAAGAAAAGTTGAGAGTCCAATTGTCAATTTGACTCCCGAGCACTAAAAGTCAGGAATTGCCCTGATTTACTTGCATGCAAGTGACATGCCACATACCGTTGGAAAGCTCTCGACAAGGGTTACAACTTTGCTTTAAACCTCATCTCAATTGGAGGTCTTCACAAGAAGTTATGGGCCTTCAAAATTGCAAGAGTCTCGATTTTGGGAATTTCAAGATTCTCAACTTGAGAGTCCTAGGACAAAATGACATTTGGGTGCAGGCCCCATGGCCAGGGATAGAGAATACTATAAGGGGGAAGGTGGTGGCTTAACCCAGTTCGGGCTGTAGTGAGTCTTGTGAGTCCATGTTTGTTCATGGCTCGTCCATGCACCAAAAATGTTCCAATTACGCATTAAATGACTTATTGTTTGGTTGGTGCAGGTTTGTGTGAATAATTGACCTGCTTGTCATTCATCCTAGTCCTCATCCTGGAACTCCAACATGCCCCTTTATCCCCGAAATGTTGCGAGTTAGGGAACATATCCAACTCTTTATTTTTCCAATGTTTTCACCTTTGGATTCGCAGTTGAGTCTATCAAGAAGTTTGGGGGTGCGTCATGTATAGTAATAGCACCTATAGTGGCCATGTTCATTACACGAATCGATCACAACATGCAAACCCATACATAGAAGTTGAACATTTCCACACAAACAAAAAAAGGAAACACTTGAAAATGTGATTATTTAAATGTAACATTAGATGATTTATACAAAAAAATTGCACATTGAATGATTTAAATCCATCTAATGAAAATTTTAACTTTTAAATAAATCATCAAAGTTCAAATTGATGGTGTAGTTACATTTACAAATTTGAAAAAATTTGAAAAAAAATTACAATTAAGGGGGGGGCACGAGGGGGGAATTGACTTAATATGAATGGTTTGAGCTTGTGAGAGTGCTAAACAAGGGTGTGTAATTTGAATTGGGTGAATGCACAATTAAGCATCTTAATATCGGCAAAAATTACACTCCCTATAAATCTATACAAGATTTTTTTAACTGATTCAAATGGACATGGTTGTTACTTTTAAAAATGTTATTATTCTAATCTTTGAATAATACATGTTCAATCATCTATGAACCTTCCCAAATATATGTGCAAACTTGTATTTATTATAATTGATGTCATTTTTTAATTTGGAAGTCCTAAAAAGAAACCTCACAAAGTCCAAATGCATAATGACCCATGTAAAGCTTTTAAAAACATATTTTTTGGGACAAAGAAATTGAAAAACAAACAAAAATTGCAATTCATATGGACTTATGAAAATACGATCAAATTTTAACCATTCAAAAGTTTCTAATTATCAAACGGTTAAGGTTTTCAAATAAAACATTTTTCATATGAATTTATCATCTTGTATTACATCATATATTGAGTCCCAATAACAAATTTGGAATGTGAATCAATATAATTTTTTCATTTTGTGATGGTCTGGTTAGATGACCAATCCATATTTTTCAATTTCAAAAGTCCATTATTACTAACAATTGCATTTTTTTTATCAATAAATGACCACACATTTATCTTCATAATGAATTTTTTTGTTTAAAACCCATTGTTAATCATCATAATTAAAAATAGATTAATCACCATATGCATTTAAACCAAGGGTGCTTTGGGAAAAGATTCCATGTTGTCACAATAGTGAGACATTCAATCTTGCATTTACCCAACTAAAATGCTTAAGGTAATGCTCAACCCCACCATCGCTAAAAACTATAAACAAAAATGATCCACGTAATGATAATGAATGAAGGAAAAGAAAAAGTGGAAGTTGTGTGGATGTAGATCCCACCAAGGTTCACTTGAGAGCAATTATTTCAATATGGCAAATTTTCAAATATTCCTTAGTGTCATCATCTAAGTCATTAATGAATGAAACTAAAAAAAAAAAAAACTTGGATTATTCAATGTTCAAGCACTTGTGCCTTCAACTTTGCATCCTCCACCATCAATATTGGATTTTACTTGAACACGCAAGTGGCATTCCCAAGCCCTAATTGTACATTATTTTTCTTTCACATACTTGAACCCAACAAGGCGCTTAAATGGTTGTGAAGGGGGTGCCTAGTCCCCACCTATTCTTAAAGCCTCTTCTCCTTCAACATCTATGTCTTCAATATTTTATTCATTCAACGATGGTGGCAACAATGTTTCACCCCCAACAGCATAGTTTTCACCCTCCCATCTATTCAAAATAGGACACATCTTCTTCATGGGGGGAATCCTCCTTTCCTCCCTTAACCCCGCCCATGGTGGCACCTCCCAAAGAATTTGCCAACAATGCAAATATGTGAAATTTGAATTAATTTTGTCTTGGTATAAAACCAATGCCTTCTCCACTAGGTTTTCAAACATTGTGTCCAATTCTTTCAGCCTATCCACAATTGAAAAATAAAATAAAATTTTGGCAACACCATGTTTCACAACAACCCATTTCATCTCCAAGCTCCAAGCATGCCTTGGTGCAAACCTTGTAATTGCAAGCCATTGAATGTTGTCACCATTTGCTCCCAAAATGTTGTGGAACACTAGCCATTTCTAATCAGAGGGTCTTGATTCATTATGAAAAATGCATGACACAATTTAAATTCCTTTTTTGCAACAAAGTTCTTCCTTTTTTCAATCAAATCATCATATCCATGTTAGTAAGGTCAAACATGGTCAAAGGTTGTGGTTGTCCTTTTGTGAAGTGGATTGATCCTAACAATGAGCTTTTAGATGGCGAAATGAAATAATTATGAGTGGTGGGGTTAATTCTTCCCCATATATGGTGGAATGTGGGTGCGAACGAGATTTTGCAATTAATTTTGGAATATTCATCCCTTGTCGTTGCAAAAGAAAGGTGTCCATGCTCTTAAAGTTTCACTTCATCATATGGTGCAAATTTCATGGAATAATAATAATGTATTGTTGCAACATCAATTGTAATGGTTATGAATTGGCTTCCCAAGTTGATAGGAATCTTTTTTTACCTAAAAACCCATCACAAGGTTGAACAATCATAGATTAAAATAACATATTTTAACTTGGCCTTCACTCTTAGTGCAAAACCTTTGGGGTTGATTTCAATGATTATACCAATAAGAACTCCATTTGGGTTCAACCTTAACCTTGTGTAAAATGGGCCTGAAACCTTCAAATTATGGTAGACATGGGGAGCATGAAAAAGCCTAGAAAGCAAAGGCCTTCCTTTATATTTAATTAATTTTAATTTTGGTGTTCCCCATTACAAACATGCCAATTAACACATAATTTGCTTCCATGATGCACTTAGCCATGGGGCCCAAACCCTACATATGACCATTATAAATCATTTTTCAAATTATGTCACTAAATATGTGTATTCACTTTATAATTACCATCACATAACTTTTCAACATTTTTGGTGTATTACTACTACAAAATGTGGGTGCAATTCATTAGTCCTTGTTCACTAAACCAATGAATTCATTACTTTTGAACGGATCCCCATTTACTAAAATCAATGAATTCACTCAAAATCTAGTGCAATCACTTAGCGTATAAGGACCTTAAAAAGTTCACTATACCTTGATGATTTCACCTTGGTTAAAGTTATTTCATTATAGGGTGATTATGTAAACATCATGTTTCACTATTAATTGACATAATTCACTATTATAATTTACTATGATAAATAAGTTTATTTTTATGTTGTTTTAAATATCCTAAACTACTTTATGATATACCATATGTTACATTGGCCTACCTTAGTTATTCTAACTTATACTTTAAATTATTATAGATTATTATAAGTTATTATAAGTTATTATACCTTTGGTTAAGCCCTAAACTATTATAGGTTATTCTACCTTAAGGTGTCCTAACTTATTATAGGTTTTCTATTTGAAATTATTTAAAATAAAATTATTCAATTAACCTTATATTATATCTTAAGTTATTTTATTTTAAATTAATATATGTTATTTCAAGTTGTGTTTTAGGTTATTCAAGGTCATTATATTTATGTTATTATAAATTAATTTATCTTAAAATATAATAATTTACATAATGAAATAAAATAAAATAACATATAATAATTTAAGGTGGAATAACCTAAGGTAGACTAATATAAAATAGCCAATAATAACTTAAAATAACCAAAAATGACATATGGTAAAATAAAAAATTTAATAATTTTAAATAACTTGTAATAAAATAACTTAAAACAACCAAGAATAATATTCAACAAAATAATTTTAAATAACTAAAAAAAACCTAGAATAATCATTAATAACCTACAATATAATAATCAATGATAACTTACATTGGAATAATCAATAATGGCCAACAATAGAATAATCAACAATAGCCAAGAATAATTTATGATAAAATAACCAATAAAAACCAATAATAATTTATAATAATTTAGCTTATAATAGTTAGTAGTAGCCTACAATAGAATATAATCATTAATAATTTATGGTAATATAACATAGAATAATCACTAATAGCCTATGGTAATATAACTTAAAATATTTAACAATAGTTTACAATAAAATAACCACCAACAACCTACAATAAAATAACCATTAATAAGCACCAATAAATATAGCCACTAATAACCTATAATAAAATAACCGCCAATAAAATGTCTGCCAATAAAATAACCATTAATACCCAACAATAAAATATGCACCAATAGCCACCAATAAAATAACCATTAACAGCCACCAATAGAATATCCACCAATATCCACCAATAGAATATGCATCAATAGCCTAGAATAGAATATCCACTAATAGCTTGCAATATAATATCCATTAACAACCAATAGTAAAAATCAATAACTTATGGCAATATAACTTAGAATAGCCAATAATAATCTATGGTAATATAATGTAGAATAGCCAACAATAGCCTATGGTGACATAATATAGAATAGCCAATAATGACTTATGATGCCTTGAATTGCCAAAAATAACCAAGAATTGCCAAGAATAGTGTCAAGTAAAAACAAATGTGCATAATAATATGTCAAGACAAAAAATATCATTCATTTAAATAGTGGTTCAATGATTAAAAACTTGTCCTTCAAACATGGAAGCGAAAGGAGGTGAAAGTTTCAAACCTTCACACTTGCACCCTGGGTTGGTGGGCTAGGTTCTTAACATAGGCTAGGTAGTTTAGTGAAGGTTCCTAAGTGCTTAACCTAGGTACGTAATGAACTATTAATGAATTTATTATTGATGATTTAACTATTAATGAAACTATAGTGAATTCACTTGTTCGTAACAATTCATCCTTGTTCACTACGGGGTTGCTCACTTTCACCATGGTAAAATTTAGTGAAACACAAATGAACTTGAACACATATTGGTGTATTGTTCATGGCATGAAATGTTTTTGGCTATCACACGACTTTTGAAATACAAAAATTGGAATTACCTATCCAAGTTACATGACATCAGTTTGAAACATTGTTGTGCATGTGAAGATATTATTTATAACCTTGATCATTTAATATCTTTAAGCTTGATATTTGGCATTTTGATCAAGTTTTTGTTGACTTGGTATCTTTCCATTTAATCAAAAGGTCTATCAACTATTAACATGTAAGTTCAGTACAACATGAATTACTTTGGCAAGTAATGAAACTAAGTTTAGAGATTACATATTCCTATCATTAGAGATTTTTAGATGATTTATTTACAAAATATTCATGTAAGGTAACACCCAAGGACAAGGACATCACCAAAATAAGGGCTTACATAAGGTCATTATTTGAAAATGCTACTTGACATAAACAAGAAATCTTTTCAAATGAAAAGATGTGAAAAACAAAGGAATATAACATAAAACATAAGAACTTGATTAGAAAAAAAACAATGGCCCCATGTTGCAAAAGAAAAGTTGTGTTGTATAACATAACTTTTGTTAACATTAAATTTCATCCACAATATTTACATTTACTTTTGATATTAAGGTATTCAAACTATCCCTTATATGCATTTTATTTATATTGTGATGATTTTGATATCAATACATAAAAAGGATTCAAAGTCAATGTACATCATAACTTTATATTAACAACATAAACATTAACATTGCATAAGAAGAAAATTAACTAATTAATGTAAAAATGATGCCTTGATCAATTCCGTTTATTTGAATTCTAAAAATATTAAACACATATATTTTATATTCACCTTTTAACATGACAAATTCATGGGGGAAAAAAATATTAACATTTTTCTTGGTTCACACATAAAAAAATTACATGTAATAATTACATTCATAACAAGTTAAATATGATGTCAAGAAGAAAATCGTAGGTGAAGATATTCATATATGATGGGAACCAATGTTAAGGCAAATGATAATAAACCACTTGAAACCAATGTTGGCTAGTTCAATGGTTCTAGGAAAAACCTAACTCAATTCTAGTTTGGTTTTTTTTTGTTTTTTGTTTTTTTAGGAAGGCAATTTTGATTATTTTATTATTTTCAAGTTACACAAGTTCTAGTTCCAATATCCAAAACATCAAAATGGACAATACAAAACACACCCTCCCCTACATGTGAAACTTGAACTTTTATTCCAAGAAAAATAAGATTATTACAAAGGTTTTAATATGTAAAACTAATACAAATGAACCTATGTAAAAAAATTAAATTATATTAAATGTTTCTAGATAATTAAAACCATTTTTTTCATTACTATGTGGTTTCATGGTTAGGTTTTTTCCAATTCTAGTTATCACCTTGAATGGCCTCTTGTTGCCTTTGAATTTAGCACTTAAAAATCGCCAATTCTACCTTATTTCAACCACCCCAAAACCCTATTTGCAAACACAAAAACCCCATTTCAAACCCCCAAATTACCTAAATCAAGGTGGCATAACAAAATAAAAATAAAAAGCATGAATTTTTACATTTTGTAAGGTTTATCATATCCTAGAATTAGGGTTTTGAAATTGCAATCTTCTTCAATGGTTGCTCCATTGTTCCAAGATTTACAACAAAAAACAACAAAAAATTTGACATTGTAATTTAAACTAAATATAATCCAACAAATTTTTTTTTAACACAATGCACAAATTTTTTTCCTAGATCCTATTGTCTTTTTTTTTCCAACTTGAAAAACCCCATTTTATTGATCATATCCTTGTTTTCTTCCATTACAACTTTTTTCATTTCCATGAATTAATTCATGGACCCCAAGCCACCAACATGGGCATCATTTGGCCTATTTTTGCAAATGTTTATAAAGATCTCAAAAAACTTTATGCACAAGTGAAAACACCAAAGGTCCATGCAAATATTTGCAATATTGAAAATTCTTTTGTCCTCAATTTAACAACCAATAATCCACATAATTTGTTGGACTACAAAACCAACATATGAAACTTGTAGCTTGTGTATTTTTTAGCATGCTAATGGATTTTCCCCTCCTTTTCCATGATTTTCTTAACCTTGAAATGATTCAACTATTTTTTCAACACTAATGATGCCATTTGTTCATCAATTTTCATGGAATCATACATATTCAAGAGGTTTTAGTATTTTGGGATGCAAAGTTAAAAGTTTCAACATTTGCATCACTTGGATTTAAAAACTTGTCAAAAACAAGGAATGGAAGCACTACTTAATAATCATATTCACTAGAAATTTGCAATCTTAATTTCTCCTTGCCAACAAATTGAATGACTAGCCCCAAGCCCTTATAACAGCAATTTAACACCATGACTAACATGTTATGAACTTTTGCCTTTTGAAAAAAAAACCATAAATGAAAAAAAAAGGTTTAGGATTTATCATTTGTTTTTGCATGTGCTATTGAAAGATTTAAGCTTTCCATCAAAATTATTCATTTCACTAGAGTTAGGTGCTAAACAATGTAGTTGCATTTGACATACAAGTGATATAATGACAACAAATGTAACTAAAAACAACCAATAACCTTGACTTTGGTTCAACACATTGTTGAACCACATGCCTTAAGGCATTAACAATAACCTTGGCTACCACCCAAACTTGGGGACTTGGCACGTAACCTTGCAATGCCAATGATTGTTGCCTTCCATAGTAAAAAACAATTACATGCTTGAACTTATGAATATCTTGGAATAAAATGACTTTTGATGCAAAGAAAATATTTGGAGGAGTATTGAATTTGCATGGAGGCATTCTTGCATCTTCACACGGCCTTTGCCATTCTTGCCATCCATTACCACTTTTCTTGGTCCAAACGACGGTTTCATGCAAAATTGATTTTTTTTTTGGATTGAAATTGAGATAAGGTTGACACATATTTTGGAGTCATTCATGGCATATTGGAAACATTTAGACATTGCATGTCCCCAGTAATTATTTACAAAAAATGTGACAACCCCAAAACTTCACAAAACACAACAAAGGTTAATTAAAGGCCACGGTGGAAATATTATTCCTTTCATCTTTGACATATGCATGAACATGAATATTAAGCCCATGTTTTGCAAGTGCATCATTCATTTGTAAGGCCATGGCACTTCTAGATGTGTATGTAGTCTTAAAAAATCTAACAGGTACATGTCATGGGCACGAAAACAAGGTCAACAAGATTCCCTACACTAAAACGAAAATAAAAGTGGGCTTAAATCCAAATCCAAATTGTGAAACAAGAAAAACAAGAACATGACATGTGCAAAATAAAAATCCTACAAGATTTTATTACAAGAACAAAATAAGAACAAAACAAGGTTATGACAAAAAAATGTACCCAAGACTAGTGTTGAACTAATTGAAAGTAATGTGTAATTTTACTTTTATTTATACCCATTAGGCATCTAATTCAAAGAAGTTTTTCAAAAACCTTCCAACCTACACATGTAGCCCATGTTCACCCATGTGTGTCTATGTGCACCCATGTGTGACACATGTCCACCCATGTGTGAATTATGAATGAACCAAGATTCAACTAAAAGTGAATTAAAATTAATTCAATTAAAAGTGAATTAAGATTCAATTAAAAGTGAATTAAAAATGAATTGAAAAGGAACTAAAAATAAACTAAAAGTGAACTAGGACTTAATTAAGAGTGAATTAAAAGTTAACCATAAATCAACTCAAAAAAATTAAAATTAAAATATAAATTAATTAAAATGAACTGAAATTAAACTAGGATTTAGGTGCAAGTTCACTACAAGTCACGATTGAAAATTCATATGAATGAACTTGATAATATTGGCATCCATGATAACAAACAACAAAGTTCCCACTTATCATTCAAGAAATGCATAATAAAAACAAATGTGTCCATGCCTCCCCTTAACATCAAAAGATTAATAGATACAATGCAAGCATTACATGAATCAAAGGTTGAAGATACAAACCTTTCCTTGGTCATTTTGACAATTTTTAGCAAAAAATTAGGTTTAAATTTTTGTTGAACCAAAGATTTTGCTTTTGAACCAATTTTTTAAAAAATGGTGCTTCAACAAATGATGGAGGCACAAGTTCCTTAACAATAAACAAAATAAAATCCTTTTCAAATTGTTTTTGATGATGATGATCCTTATTATAATGAACACAACCACCAAAGAAAACAAAAATAACATAAGGGACTAAAACCATTTTTTTACAACCCACTTTTCTTTTTTATTCCTAGTTATTTTTTGTTCAATTTAATCCACTTATAGTTATTGGTGAATAGTTTCCAAATATTTATGAAAGGCAAAAATCCTATTAGTAGACCTACATGTTATTATTCCCTTCTTTCAACCTGCAAATGGAACAAGTGAGAACAGAAAACACATTTTAATTGTTTTTATGAAGGTGAGTTTGAATTTGAATTCACCTAAGGTAAAAAGGGGTCCATAGGTGAATAGAATGCCCAAGTTGTGGTAGCACAATTTTTAGTTTTTCAAAAGTCCTTTTGTTTTGTTAACAAAGCCCATTAATTAAAAGGTTTGTGGTTGCTAGATATTTAGCAACTTGCGTTGTAAATGCATGAACTCTAAAAATAAAAGTACACATAAAACATTATGTTTCCAATGGAGGGTTAATGGAAAACATCACCTTTACTATAAACCTTCAATAAACTTAAACCTATAAAAAATCACAAATAAGAAGACCAAGGTTATGCATCACACCAAGACCATCGCAAGAGGATAATCAATAGGAACATCATGAACACATGGACAATTGCAAGAAGATGAAAGAAGAGAATTTACCAAAACATCATCATGACCACTATTGCCATTGCAACCACTTTTCACAGCTAGGAAAACCAACACCATATATGAAGACCACCACGACCAAAAGTTAGTTCAAAAAACATGAGGAGCATCACAAGAGGACAAGTAGTAAAGTACCATGAAGAAAAGCTAGAAAATAATTTACCCATGATTAAGATGAAAAAGACTTGCAAGAAGGCCACGGGCATGACCACAAACACCAAAACGCTATTTTTTTGGGGAAAAAACACAAAAGAAAAAAAACCTCAATGGTGAAAAGGAACCAAAAAACAAGAGCAAATTGTCAAAAAAACATAAAACACAAAGCCTTAAATTGGAATTGGGTTTAATGTTTATTTTTAAAAAATTGTTTAATTTTAATTAGTTTTGCAATCTCTAAATGGACTTGGGTCTAGTTCCAATTTCATCCCATCTAGATTTGGGGGTCAGGTAAAAGTTCAAAAATTGAGTCTCCACTTCTTGGTTTTAAAAATTGAACTTGATTCTAAGTATTCAACATTAGAACTTCCAATTCGTCCTATAGTAATAGGGCAACAAGCCATGATTGCTTGAAACTTCATAAAATTGATTATAATATAAAATTTATAAAAATCTATCAAAAAAAATTCAATCATTGAACTTTAAAAAGGGAAATATTGTTTGATTAAATAATCCATTTTTCCCTTTAAATATCCATATTGCAATACCTCATTCAATGCATACTTTGCCCAACAAAACACCATAATACCTTGTCAAGTTTGGCAATAATTAAATTATTTCTAAAAATGTTTGAATTTTCTAAAAACTATTTGTTAAAAAGGTCAAGATTAAAGGAAATTAAAAGCTAGAGTAAAATACAAAAAATTGGTGAAAACCCATGAGCTTTTTCCTTCAAGCCGTTCCACCATTGCACATCAAGTAATCAATAATTGACAACATTTTTTTTATCCTATACTTTGGTGAAATATTATGTCTCCCCATTTCGGCAAAAAGAAGCAATAGAAAATGTTGTAAGAGTTTTATTATGTTAGAGGTCTAGAGTCCAAAAAACCCACCAAATAAGTTGCCTATATTTATTGCTAAAATCCCTTAAATAATTAAGGTAGTTTGCAAAATATAGGATTTCGAAAAATAAATAACTATTTGGCACCCCAAGTGCCAAACCTGGAAAGGCATTATAAATAGTTGTAACTGAAATCAATTAATAATTAACAAGGGGAGTGAACCAAATGAGATACAAACACCTTTAAAAACCACAAAAATTAAAGAACTAGTGGTTTTCATGAAAGAACAATTAGCTTTTTGTTCAATTTTTTTTTTTTTTTTTGGAAAATTGTGAATATGAATTCTAAGAGTCGCCCCCATAATTGTTGCTCCTAACCAACCTTAAACCCTAGTCAAGGTCCAATGTTCTCATAATATGTGTATCTCTCACCCTTAGGTCAAGTCACTCGCCAAACATTCATTTGATGAGAAGCAACATTCATTCTATTAGAAACAACTTTCATTGGAGTGTATTCATTCCATGGTGCCATGGTCTCAACCACTAACCCTAAACTTTAAACCTAATCCAACATTCTCTAGTATGCGTACCTACCAACCTTTAGGTCAAGTCATCCTATGAGATGGATCACTCAAAAAACAACTTTTCATTTTGAGGGGGTATTCCATGTTCCCACCCAACCTTAAACCCTAAACCCTAAATGTAGTCCCAAAAAACTATGCATCATGAAAGAACTTTTCATCCCACAATTTGAAGAAAAGAAAAGGGTAGTTAAAATATCATCCATCATGTTTGTGTTTTTTTTTTCATAGCCACAACTGTATTGCAAAAAAAGTGGGCCCAAAAAAATAAAACACATAATAAATAAATAAATAAATAAATAAATAATTCAATCCATTGATGCAGCAAATCAGCCATTCAAAATAAAAAAAGTCTATTAAATCCATTAATAATACCAAGTCAATCCATTAATGTCCCACAAAAATCATCCACTGATGTAAAAGTATCATCGATTGATGTGAAAAAGTCATCCATTGATGTTTTGTTGTTGTGCTGGTCTTGTCACGAAGACAAGATCGATCCGTTGGTGTCGGCCCTTTGGTTTGGATAGCGGAGGACCCGTGAATCGACGCCGGAACCACTGGTCCAACAAACCGCCGAAAACATATCCAACGGTAACTTCCGGAACGGGGTTTCAGTGTCCGTTGAGTGCCGTTCTTGACCGTTGTGCCCACCTCCTCCTCCGCAAAGCAAAGCAAAGCTGGCTCGGTAATGGCGCTGGCTGGCCAGAGAAGAGAAGAGAAGAGTAGTTGTTGCATTGCCATGCTGCTGCGACGATGAAGGACGAGCGGCTCGCAAATTCATGTCGGCGTCGGAACATATTGCAAAACAAAGGAGGGCTTTCTTTCCTGGTAAGCTGTCTTGTATTCAAGGGGATTTTAGCGGTAATATCATCTGGACGTTAGATATAGCTCGGGGACGAGATCGAGGAGGAGGTTTTGGCGGAGAATCAGCAAAAATTACTGGCGGCGGCAGGAGGAGGAGGAGGAGGAGGAGGAGCAACATTAGTAATATTAGTCTTGGCTGTGAAGAATGCAACGTGTTTTTATGGTCTGGCATTGGGGGAGAATCTGCTTTTTGTTAAACTAAGGTGATGAAGTTTGCAGCAACGCTAGCATTTTCTTATAGAGTTGCAACAACAGCTCAATCTTGATACCAGCGGGGACGGAATCTGTTTCCGAATCGGTTGTTTCGCACAATGCGAAATCATGGCTGGCAGCTTCCGTATCATCCTCTTCAGGTAAACAGGAAATAAGCCTTTGCAGCCAGCTTCTCATTGTTTTCCAGTCTACATCGATGATCTAGAGAATGATTCTCTTTCACTTCCAGGACGATGGATCTGTGAAGAATTCTCCTCCTGTCTTCTTTCTGGCAAACAGCATCAGAATCCCGCCGCTCTTCTCTTCAGGAGCATAGAATTGTGGCTCATTTGTTGTACCGCGTGTGCTGCTAGATGGTGGCCATGGCGGTATTCGCAGCGTTGGCCTTCTCCTTTTATGTCTTCTTCGTTCCATTTGTGGGCAGCACTATTGTGAAGTACCACGTGATTGTTGTGTTTTCTCCTGTGGTGCGTTTTCTTCTTTTCCTCATTCCCTCTGTGATTGCTCACCATGACTACTTACTTCCTCTTGTCGTTTATAAGGTGTCCATAGTCCATAACCCCTCAGTTGTTGCCAGTCCTTTGCCCCAGTGCAGTTGCCAGGGCTTTGCTTTGCTTTGCTCAGGGAATTTCTTTCTGCGGTTCCAGCACTTGCTTAATAGTTGCCACCTCTGATTCTGCATGTAACTGGGTGCATATCCATCTTCTTTTCTACTTTCAATAGTGAGTTTTCATGACAAAAGATGTGGAATTTGATTTTGCAGGTGATTGCAGTCTGTGTGCTGTATGTGATATGTACAGCTTGTGACCCTGTGGATCCAGGTGTGAAGCGGTCAAGGGATCTTGCAAAGGTAAAGAAAGCTGAAGCATCATCCAGCTTAAGTTACTCCGAAGTGTTAGCAAAGAGCAAGCAGGGTGGTCATCACCCTCCACAACAGGAATTGAATGAACCTGATACAAGTATTAGAGCCATTCTAGACTCCAGAGAGAGAAACTCACAACAAACAGCTTGGAACAGCTGCTGCTGCAAGCCATTGGATGATGGTGGCCAGGCACCTCTTCAGAAATCATGTTGTTCAAGAAAGCTAGGACCAGATGATTTGCTTCCTGAACCATTGCTGTATTGCAGCATTTGTCAAGCAGAGGTGGGCATCATCATATCCACTGAAAGTGATGGGGTGGTTTCATGGGGAATATTGTTATAGTAAATTCATAAGAAGCTACTGAAATGTTGAGTTGTAGAGGAGATCGATGTGCTTGAAGTTCTTAATGGGAGGAAGACAGGTTCTAACTGAACAGACTCCCATTGATGGTTGAGCAGATTTCAATGCACAGCAAGCATTGCAGAGCCTGTGACAAGTGTGTACATGGATTTGACCACCATTGCCGGGTATACCCTTGAATCTATGCACACAGTGTCAGTTAATATTGTCTTCCAGTCTTACAAGGGCTTCAGGTGATTCTACAGAATGAAACTGTAACAGGAGGGTTCTGAATAGGGGGTGTGATCTGATCTGAGAACGTTCCAAGCTTGTGAAGGTATCTAATGGAAGTGTTGTAGCTTTTGACTGCAGTGGCTCAACAATTGTGTTGGCAAAAGGAACTACAAGTCCTTTGTGGCCCTCATGGTGGCATGTCTTCTTATGGTAAGAGCTCGGCCTTCCTAAGTCTGATTGATGCTATTCTGTTGAGTATTGAGCACTTTGGGGACTATTCGTTCACTGTGCGAAAGATGAGGTTACATTGTTACAGAAGCTTGAAAATGATTTCAGAAGCCATATGATGGAAAGACTGTCATGTACGTATTTTATGTACCACAGATGTTCAAGGAAGTCATGGTAGAAGAAAGATCTGAAATGTAAACTGTGCATGTGCATTTTCAGCTTGTTCTGCAGTGGGCAACTGGTATTGTAGTGCTGGTACGCTGCTTCACTGACAGGCGCAGCTTTCAGGAAGAGATTATGTCCAAACTTGGTAGCAGCTTCTCCCGTGCCGCCTTCATTGTCATTGTGGTATGCTGAAATACTTTCCACTGATTCTCAATACATGAGTCTTTTTCTTAAGATGACCATAATAATACTAAGTTCTCCCTCTTGACAGTTTTGAATCTATCTTATCCCTGGATGGGATCAGTGCAAATCATGTGTAAAGAAATAAATGTGAAATGTTTGCAGTACTAAGAAGTTTGGTGGAGAGCTTGCAGGTACTATTAACATTCCTTGCAATGTTGGCAACAGCACCCATCACACAACTGTTTTGCTTTCACGTGATTCTTATGCATAAGGTGAAGCCTGTTGTTTTGGAAGTCAATGTTAATTACAAGTTTGAGGTCTGCAATCTAGGAAGACACTCTTTTTGCCAGTCTGCTGTTTCGCTTTTGAAAGAACACATGAATTGAAGTTGGTGCACATGTATATGGACTTTATGTTTGCAGGGCATCACAACATATGATTATATATTGGCAGTAAGAGAGCAAGAAGAGCATGTGTGGGAAGATAGTGGGTTGGACAGCCTGACCACATCACCTGCTACATCCACTGATACAGGATTCAGCGGCTATAGTAGCACAGCTGGGGCCCAGGCTTTGCATCATGGAGTGTTCTGCACACCACCACGTGTTTTTGTGGAGCAAGATCAGGTTCTTTCTTCACTTGTGTTGTGTGGCTTCACAGATTAACTGCATCAATTGTTTTGTGCCCCTCTGGTGCAAATATGGAGATTTTACATTTAATAGTTAAATGTTAGACTTCCAATTTTGGTTAAGTGTGCTTGTTGTTTTATCTATCTGTTATCAACTTAAGTAGGTTCCCGCAGCTACTGCAGCAATGATTTCCACTTCACTGGAATCACTCACAAACTTTATTCTGCTTTCAGATGTTAGAGTTGATGACTTTAATATTGATTTCAACCTTGTATGGTTGCAGAACATTTTGGCATTGAGTGACATGGAAATTGGTGGGGGAAGAGGAGTAAGCAAAGGAGATGTAAAAGCACAGCAAAAGCACATACCGATAGGGGTGAATCCCTGGAAGCTTGCACGAATGAGCACTGAAGATGCTGCAAGAGCAGCAGCTCGAGCTCGAGAAAACTCTTCAATCATTCATTCTGCTGGACACAAGAGAGGGCCTACTGCAGTCACAGATACAGAAAATGTTAGCTGTCAGAGTTTAGATGGAGAAGTTGGAGTCACTGGGAGTCAGCAGAGTCAAAGAAAACCTTATTTTGCAGGGAAGGATGATTGTTCAACAAAAACAGATTCGCAAGATAGAAGCATCCCACTTGCGGATATAGACTCATTGGCGAAGGGTGTTGCACACCAAGAACAAACCTCAGTCATTGGCAGCTCAAAGGAAGCAATCCTCCCTCTTCCACTGGAGGCATGCAGTACCTATCGTGGCACCCCTAGTACATTTTCTGGCAATCTGAAGACTGGAACTGGTACTTGTGGTGACCTGAGAGGCTCATATCCTGAAAGCTCCTACCCAGGAAGCTCCTACCCAGGGAGCTCATGCAGTGGAAGTCAGACGGCATCACCAGATGTGTTTCTGGCCTCTTCTGACATTCGAGTCAGCAACCCGGTTTTTGTACCATGTGGTTCCTGGAACCGAGGAGATCTAGCATCACAAACATCAACCACAAGTGACATGCTGCGGCTCTCTGCCAACAGTGATGGATATGAGGCATCTGGTGGAGAGAGTGGGGACGATTACAGTGATGTGGGCCTACGGCTTATCCAATCATGGAGCAAGCTCAGCTTCAACCCTGGGCTCTTCAACCCTGTAGGAAAACCTCCAGCATGGATGGGTTGTAGAGAGGAGAATGTGAAGCCCTGGGCAAATCTGAACACAGACAGCAAGTCCAGCATGAGAGGTAATATTTACAAGTGAAGATGTGATCCTTGAAACTGGCAACCAGGCACCTTTGAATTCAAAGCAAGGAATGAAAATTTTGTGTTTCATATTGTGCTTGATCTCCATCTGGATTTCCTCATGGGCCAGAGCTATGAGTGGTCACTGCAAGGACTACAGACCTAGACTATCCTATGCAGGCTGGATTGTTAATTTGCATAATGTTGTCAACCTCTTACCATTTGTAGTTGTGTGTTCATAATGCAGGGGGTGCTCTGTCAACTGGGTCAAGAGTGGAAGCCAACATTTTGAAGCAGTGGCCAGAGCTTCAGAATGCCAGGTTTGTTGCAAATTGCCATAGTTCATTCCCCACATGTATGGAGTCTCCACTGTGTGATTCATCAGAAATCCAGTCAGTTGCAGATAGCAGCTGCTCCGAAACTCCAGATAGGGGCAGGATGAATTCCTTCTTTTATGATGGACCTTTTCCATCATCCCTAACTTTCAAGGCTGGACCAGGAGATAAACCATTACATTCCACTCGAAGATTGAAGAATTCTCTTCTTGGGTTGAAACTTGGGGTCCCTTCAAGGAAAAATGACATTGGTCTTTTGGACACCACTCCTTGAGCCCTGCAACAACATTCTTGGAGGCAAGCAGAGTTCATGTACCTCACAACCTGTGTAATTTTGTCTCAATCTCCATTCTGCTTCGTAATCTCAGATTCTCTGACGACAATTATTATCCAATTCCAGAGGATGGATGGATATACATACTAGTATACAGCGCTCAACAACATTGTTGGTTGTTTGGTTCCTTCTTCAGATGGCTGCTCAAAATCAAAGGTGGCTGCATACAGACAAACCTGGAAAGGAGGTGAAATTGTTACTACAACTCCTTTGTGTAATTTAGAATCATTCCATAATGTCTTCACCAGATAGTCTGCTGATGTTGGTTATTATATACACCACATCTTCAATGCCACCTGGGTATTTTGTTCATGCATGGGCTTCAGCTACCTCAAATTGTAGTTGCAGGCTTAGGGTAGTGTTTTACAGATTTTCTTACTTTGGCCTCTGAGCAATTGAAAATTTTACCTAGGAAATTAGACTGTAGAGATGGTAATTGTCCGCCAGTCCAACAAAGCCTCTCATGAACACCAAACCAACACAGGAAGCAGAGTTCATACTTCAAACACTGGCAGCAGTGCTATAGTAAAGGTGAACTCTTCTACTGTGACAACTGAACGACACTCTAAACCTTTGTGCCACATGGGGGGTAACTCATTGGCTTGACTACCTCCTCCTCACCCAGGAAAATGAGGATTTAAATGAGGATTTATTTTGCAAAGAAAAGCTTGTTTTGTAGAATTTGCATATTGTTTTCTGCCTTTAATTGTAGACTATACCTGCGAATTGATAATCAGAACTTTTTGTCACTTTCATTCGATAATTTGAAGGGAATGAGGTCTTCTATCAGCCCACATTTAAAAGACACGAGTTTTTTAAAAATAAAAATCAATCTCTTCTATCGTTGTTTTTCACCTCTTAAAATGGATATTCACATCTCATATGTGCTATTATTACTAATTGGCTCAGCTTGCTGAAACCATTTGATGTGGAAGGGAAACAGGTTTTTTTTCCCAATTTTTTGAGGTAGGCAGACCGGCAATCATCCACAAGAGAAATTAGCCAAATTTGGCTACAGGTTGGAGAGGAAAGTAGAATAAGTATCCCTCCTATAAATATATATATTGGTAATTTTGGCACAAATCTTTTTGTTTGTTTGAGTTACATTGGATTTTGTTTTCTTCCAGTGCAAAAAAATTGGAAAGAAAAACACTGAAGAGAATGTGGGTGAGAAACTTGAAAGAGCACCAACCTAGCACAGTCGCTTGCCTCAATATGGTAGCGACCTGAACTATTTGTAAAGCTACCAAAGTGCTTAACTTCTGATGGAATCTGGTACCAGCCTTGAGTTTTTGAAAAACATTTCAAAGTTCCTGCCTTCTCAAGCGGCACCATCACAACATCTGCATCCACCATGATTTCACCAGCAGCTGTTGGAACCTTCAGCCTTAGACAAACTGGTCGAACATTCTTCTGATGACCAAAATTCTGTAGAATAAGTCCCATCTTTGAGCTCTGATTTCCTGTCCAAATGGTCCCCTCTAACTTACTAATTTGCTGCATCCACTCGCAGTCCTGGATTTCTTTGCTGAAATCTTCATCTTCCTCCTGCCCATTCCACTGGATTTTTTACTCAGTGCAATCTCTACATTTGAATGATTGGATCCCACCTAATTTATGATTTGAAAACTGACATCTTGTAACATATTGATCCATCTTCGTCCTCTCCCATATGCATTGGAAACAGTGGCAAACCACGCCAGTGATTTGTGACCTTTGTGGAGAGTAAAACAGTTTTGGTACAGGTACTACCAGCAGTGCTTAATACCCCATATAAGGGCGTAGCACTCGACTTCCATTGGATAGAACTTCTGTTCACAGATCAGAGCCCTTTGCTTGCATATGCTATAAATGGCTCATTTCTTCCCTCCTTTTGTGAGAAAATGGCTCCCACATCCCGTGTTGGCCAATCTGCATCCAAGATAAAAAGTTTAGTGAAATCTGGTCTAATCAAGATGGGTGTTTTTACCAATGCCCGTTTTAACATGTCGAAGTCATTCTGGCAGTCAGGGTTCCAAGCAAACATTGTGTCCTTTGTCAGTTCAAAGAGAGGCACAACTATGTGGGAATGAATACCCCTTCACATAGTTTCTGCGGTAACCAGTGAGACCTAAAAATGCATGAACATTGGTGACAGGTGTAGTTATTCAAAAATCAGTTACAGCCTTGATCTTTTTGGGATCTGGCTGAGTTCCTTTCCTACCCACAACATGTCCCAGAAAACTAATGCTAGATTTGGAAAGTTCACATTTTCCTGGGTTGAATTTAAGGTTAACTTCCCTTAGTCTCATAAGCACGAGTTGAAGATGCTCCAAATGCTCCTCCCATGACATACTATGGATGTTAAGATCATCTGTGAAACCTTCAAGAACTTATTCATATGTGCTCCAAACACTTTGCTCAGAGTCCTAGAAAAAGTATTGGTTGCATTCTTTATGCTAAATGGCATTACTGTCCAATCAAACAATCTGGATTCGATGATCAAAGTCATCTTCTGAACATCCACTGGTGCCATTTTTACTGCCAAAACCCTGACTGTAAATCCAAAACAGAAAACCATTGAGACTTTCCTCAGTTGTTTCAGGATGTCCTAAACCAATAGCATTGGGGAGGCGTCTCATCTGGTTTTGTAGATTCAGAGTCATATAATCTCCGCAAAATTGGTGATTGGTGACTCCCATCCTTCTTCACCGGCAGTGTCACTCTGCAAACATATTCAGATGTACTAGGTTTCATCTTACCTAGTGCTACCAAGGCATTGATTTGCCTTTTAACTTCTGCTTCCTCCCAAAAAGACAGTTGGTTAGGAATAGTCCGATGCAATGGAAATCCTTGGATATCCACTGAATGCTCCACATATTTGCAACGTCTCAATTTGCCCTGATGCCAGTTGAAAACATTTAGAAACTGATCCAACAGCTGCCATAGCTGAGCAACCTTTTCTTTTTCCAAATCCATCTTGATTTTGGATTTAATCTCGTCCCACCTGTCTTTCTCTCTGCTTTGCATGCTTTGCAGTTTGCTACTTGAAGCCTCCTCCTGTCTCTTACTGTCCATGTCCGCTTCCAGTTGAAACACCACTGACATCTTTTCCTTATTGTTGTCTGCAAATATTTGTTTCCTTCTGTCTTCATCTTCAGCCGCACAGCTTATCCAGTCTCCAAAGTCATCAAAGTCAAAAAATTCTCCAAATATGACATTGTCAATTTGTTCTTTCAGAAGTAGGTTCAAGATCTGGTTTTTGGCCCTTCTTTTTGCACAAAGGTTTCCAGACCATTGTCCATCAGTTCTTTAGCCATCTCCTTTTCTTCCTGCAGGATCAGCCATGGTGGATTATCATCTGCTATAGCTTCCAGACCTTCATTATCGTGGTTAGATGACTCAGTACTGGACTCATCACTGGTCTGAATAGTTTTTGAAAAGTCAATCAAGGGATGCATATCTGGTCCTTTGAAATCATTCTTGATTTCCATCTGCTGCAATCCCATTCCCATCAGTTGTATTGCATCTTCCTAGTTCTCGTCAATACTAGATCTTGTTTTCTCCTTGACAATTTGTAACATGTTGATCACGTTCAACAGCAATGATCATAAATGTCATAAGATGTTGAATTTCTCCAACCATCACAGACATTTCATTGATTCTCCTTAGTGGCTGGGTCACCACTCTGGACACAGTCTCATAAGACTTGGAACTTGTGACTAAATGCATGAATCCCAGCTCAGGGACTAGACCGGCCAACATGATGGACATGGATGCTCCTGTGTCTACAAGCCCTTCCGTTAAATGGTTGTTGACCTCTACAAGCAGGTGTAAAGTCTAACTGCTATTGTTTTTATTGATGCAAATCTTGTGAATTGCAGGTGCTCCTTCTGCCTTAAGTACATTTGCCAACTTCAATCCTTCATCCCGCTTCTTCCACGCCAATTTCACCAAACTCTCTCGGTATTCTAGCTCTCCTGGAATAGACACGATCGTTTCCATGGGTGACAAGGCCATCTTGCCTTTGATGAAATTTTGTAAGGATCTTCGATCTTGATGTAGCATCTCTGCCAATGTCTGCTTCTGCATTCCTTTCCCCAGCTGCTTCAAATCCCCCCCAATTTCTGCATCCAGTGTGTTGATCTCCACAGGCAACCTTCTTTGCGGAATTCTAGCTCTAGAGAAAATATGATGTTTGGTTCCACATAACCTAATCAACTGTTCCAGGGCAGCCTCCTCATCATCAACAAGAACTTCAAGGTAATTATTGGTTGCTGACAGAGCTTTCCTGTCTTTTCCATTCTTCCAGCACCTATCCTCTGTATGATCCATACCCGAGCAGTACCCACACCTGATGCCACAGTTTTCCATTTTATGAGGGAGGCCACACTTACCACATTTAGGTTTAAGGTCTCCAATTTGTGGACATATTGTAGCAAAATGGTCTTTTGAATTGCATATTTGGCATGCAGAGGAGCTGCTGGCTCCAGGTGATCCTGCTCCCAAATTTGTTGAGACCCCTTGCTTGAAAAAGAACACTAACTTGTTTTTCCACCATTGTGTCAATTATCGTTCTACTTCACAAACATTTGAGATAACATTGTGTCAGTTCTTCTTTCTTCTACTTCATCAACTACTGCTGCCCCAAAATTACTAGGAATGCTAACATATGTGGCAGCATTGTAATTCTCAAAGTTCCATTGAATCTCTTCTTCTTCTTCTTCTTCTTCTTCTTCTTGGTCCCTTCAAGTATTGTCCAGTTATACATTTAAATCCAGATATGAATCTGGATAGTACTCAGATATCAATGTATCCATATCCTGAATATGTGGTTTTTTTCAGTATCCACCATTCTCCAGATCTGACCGAACTTTCGACAAGTGCTAACTGATCTCTATAGATATTCAATAGATATCCCTAACATATCTCTATTCATTTTCATTCCTTGGTGGTATTATGTTTTCCAAATATGGATAGTGGGTTTAGACATATCCGTTAGAAGCGATTATTGACTATTTGGATATTGTAGCTAGGGTTTAGGAAACTATTCCATAGACTCTTGTTTGTTAGGGTTTAAGGACTCAAGATGATGGAGGAGCACAATGATTGCACTCAACATCATTGTCTCGGTGCTCATTTGTTACTCCATCATGAAATGCCTAACATTTTATTGTTCTTTTGTTTTGCATTGCCATGGTGGTCTCTTGTCTCTCTTTTTCCTCTTGTGTTGCTTTGTTGCCCAAATGTGTGGTGTAGATTGTGGAGGTGCATTTCATCATCTTCTCACCTTAACAATTGCTTGTGCATCATGCTCCCCAACCAAATATGTAAGAGGTATTCTCATTGCACTCCTTATTGTGTATCACCATTTCCTTTTCCCCTAATGTTGTTTTGTTGCACAAGTGCACCATGGTGCCTTTCTTGTGACCTTTTGTTGCACATCACTGTTGAACCATTTCTTCACCCCCTAGTTTTTTTTTTGGTTGTGTAAGTGTGCTATGGTGTTTTTCTTGTGATTTGTTGCTACGCATCACCCTTGTCTTCTCTTGCTACGTAGAACTCCAACTCATCATGCGCTTGTATTGTACATGTAAGACATCTTCCCATTATGCTTTTCTACTCTACATCACCATGGTCTTGGGTCTTTGTCTTGATGTAGCTTATTGTGATGTCCTTTTGTTGTGTAGTGTTGTGGTGGTTTGGTATTCCCCTAGGGTTGCATTGTTTTTGCAAATGCATCATGGTGTTTTCTTTTGTGATTTACTATTGTGCATCACTTTTGTCTTCTCATGTTGCTTGGAACTCTAACACCTCATGCCACCATGCCACTGTTGTCTTTGTGTTTTTCTATTGCACAAGTAAGAATGTCCGCATCATGTTCCTCTATTGTGCATTATCATGGTCTTGGGTTTTTGTTTTGATTTGACTTATTGCAATGTCCTTTTTTGTGCATCATTGTGTGATTGCCATGCAAATTCCCATGATACCCAACGAATACCCGCCAAATATTGGTTGGGTATTAGGGGAGAAAACAATGGTGGGCATGTGACAATGAAATGATGTTGAAATTTCATCTGTGGATGTGAATGGATGAATAGTGAAAACCCTAAAAGCCGATGGATGAGAAGCAGAGGTGCCAAAAAATGGAGTGGTTATTCATCATCAAAAAATTTGGATGCCAAAAGTTGATGTGTTGTGTTCTTTTTTGTGTTTTGGGTGTATTTTTGTTTGTTTACAGATTTATGGTGTTTGATTTTTGTTCTTCAATCGAGCTAAGAAATGCTGAATTGGTGTTGGTGATGGAGCGGGTTTGTGGCTGTTGTTGGTGGGGTTCTTGAATGAAAATGCTGATCACGAAGTTGAACATTGGTTGGTGCAGCAAACTTGGTGAAGGTGGGAGAGGACTGAACAAGAACTATATCAAGGGCATGTTGATCTTCAATCGGAGTACAATAGAACTAAGTTTTTCTTTTGAATATGCAAGTGTGATTTGGCTTTCAGAATGTTGTTAGTAGAGACAGATAGGGAAGAATGCCCCGTTGTTGATTTTCAACTTTCTTTTATGGAATAGACTTTCCATTGTGTCCTAGGCCTTAAGGAAAGAAATAGAAAGGTCTAGCTATAGAAGTCATGGACCATAACAAGGGAAGGGATGACATTGTCTAAGATTTCATGAACAGTGATTGTGGCAAGATCATCTTGTTGAAAACTCTTTGGGCTATCATGGGAAGTTATTAGTTTGTCTGTGCTTGAAAGAAAAAGTACCTCTATAGGAGCTCTAGGGAAATTTACCATGTGGATGAGTGTGGGCTTCATGGAATTCTAATGTTGCATTGTCTGGTAATTTGTCATTCTTTGTTCACTTTCAATGGGAAGGGTTGATGAGATAAGAGCATTTGTTGGGAATTTGAGTTTAGTGTTAAATGACGAGTTATCACAACATTGACCGGTTGGCTCTTGAGAGGAAATTAAAAGTGATTCGATCCCTTGAGATCCATAGTCTTTATGTTGTATGAGTCATAAAAAAGTAAGGTTTAGAAATTGATTATGTTGCTTTCGGTTTAGTGCTACTCAGATGAATCCATGATTAGTAAAGAGTAGATTTATTGATTATTTTAGGGTGTCTTCTAGTCAATATACCCTTCAGTTACTTTACTTGTATTTTGAAAAATGATTTTTCAAAACACCCATTTGCTTACACCTTGTAAAATGACCTGGAATTTCACTTTAAAAAAAATCACCCAAGCTTGTACAATTCTCATTACTTTCAATTGTGTTCATGTTTTCTTTTTCAATTTTATGATATGAAAAATTTGGCAAAAGAAAAATAAGCCAAATATACACTAAAAAAACCACATTTCTCCAAAAATTTCCCAACTTTTGGGTTAAGAATAACAAAATCTTGTTGAAAGAAATCAATGGGACTTATGTCATGGAAACATGTGAAGAAAAAAAAACACATGAGGAAAGAGAGGCTAAAAATATACACAACATCTTCATTTGATTACCTACCTTCATCCCCACATAAAATGATGGATCCCCAACCATTCAAATCCCTAAAAGCAATGCCCAAAGAAATTGCTACATTTGGCTAATGAAATGTTATGCCCAATGAAATTGTTGGATTTGGTGATCTGATTTTTTTTTTTGGAATTATCTTGAGTGAAGTAATAACTAAATGTGTAAAAGGGTTTGGTGAGTTTGTGAGGATTTTAGAGGACTAATGGAATTGATAGAAAGGGATCATTATTTCCAATGTTTAGTAGACTAGGGTTGTGTGTAGGTGTGAAGTTTTTTGTTATGGCCAATGGAATTGTTGAATTTAGTGGGGGGATTCTTTTTGGTTTTTTTCTATTCCCAATTTGTTCCCATCAGGTTCCCAATGTGTTCCTTAATATGCTCCCAATAGCACCTCATATTTTATCCCATGTTGTTTGGCCATGGTTCTACTTTTATTTTGGAATAATTAATAGAAGCATAAATAAATACCCCTAGAATTGCTATTTACAGATGGGGTTCTAGCACATTATTTGTGCTTTTTTTTTTTTTCTTAGTGAAGTCAGGAAGTTTTGCCAAAAAAAAAGAAAAAAACAAACCCTCGAACTTGTGACCTGTGTTTTTTTTTTTTTTTTTTTTGGTTGACAATTTTGTGTTACAGCCAAAGTGATAGGATGTGGCTACAAGCTAAATATGAAAGTATTTTATAAAAAAACACATCCTTCTATATTTTTGGCTACCAACTTGAATCATGTATAGAAATATGGAGATTTTTCTTAAGTCTTTTTTTGCGCATTCTGGCGATTGAAAATCTAATATAGCACATAATTTTAGAACTTTTGTATTTTTAATTTTTCATTTTGGCTATATTAATATAGCCAGAAAAAAAGGCTGCACCACGTTATCGAACCCCCCACGTTGCGAAATTTGAACCACCAGTCCCAACTACGCTCTAACAGCCATAAAGAATCCGCACTCTCTCGCGCACGCTCGCTCGATCTGTGTCTCTCTCTCGTCCCTTTGCTTCGTGCGTCGTCGTCGTCGTTTGGATCGCGCGCGCGGTTGATTCTAGGCCTGCCTGTTGCTGCTGCTTCTGCTGATACGGATTCTCCTCCCTTGGCAGCAGCCTTTAGCCTCACTTCAGAACATCGCTGCTGTTGCCCATTAGACGCTCCGCCTTGCTTTAATGAATTCTTCTTCTTCTTCTTTTTCTTCGTCTTTTTTGTGTGTGTTTTGTTATCGGATAGATTCATTCCAGGTTTGCTTTTAGGCAATCGTCGTCTCCAGCTTCAGTGGCTTTCTGCAGCGGAGTTGGATGTTCTCCTCCTCCTCCTCCTCCTCCTCCTCTTCCCTCCTGCTTCGCCTTGGAGTTGAGCTTAATTCTGCAGGGATTGCGCAATTGAGAATAATGTTTTGTTTGTATTGCCAGTGCTGAGATTTGGTTTGTGCGGGGTTTGGTTTTTTTGTAGCTTGAGATGCGTTGGATTCTTGGTGTTGTAGTCGAGCATGTGGTTCTGTGATCATATAGTTAGATCCGGGCCGGAGTTGAAAGGCTAGAGAGAATAATCGAGATATGGCCGAGAGCGTGCAGGGAGGGATGGCCTCGTACTGTGTGGTTGGGAAGAGTGTCGTTGCGAATGTAAGTGCTGCGTTTGGACGTAGCGGCGGCGGCGGCATGTATTCTGTGACAAGTTTCTATTGTCCTCAAGTTCGTCGTCCGCTGGCTAGTTTTACCCTCCACTGTAGTACTTCTTTGCCTCCTTCGAGAATCGCTATCCATACCAGCTGCTATGGAAGAAAGCTGCTGCTGCCCTTCAAATATTGTTACAGCCGGGGATTAAGAAGAAAATCTTCTTCTCATAGTCTTGTGATCCTGGCAACGGCGACAGCAAACGGTGCTGGTAATCATGTTCTCGTCAGTCTTGCAGGAGAGGAAAGGAAGAAGATCAACATACGATCGAAGAGAAGATCGAGAGAAGCTATAAAGGCGGTTACTACGTCTGCTGCTGCGAGCCGCTGCCCCACCGCAGTAATGCTTGTGTCAGAAGCTGCTGACCTAGTAGCCGACGACGTCGTGGGAGGAGGACTTACCGCAGTGTTGGAACTCACGTACAAGGACAGCCTGACCGCGGCGTTGGAATCCGCTTACAAGCAGCCGTCGCTTGAGCTACTGGTTTGTGATCTTCAATCACAGTACACATTATCTCCGTTCAATTCTGCAAGCAGCACCAGGAGCCGCGAGATGTCGTCGGCAAGTACCAATAATGTACATACTCAAGTTCCCAAGAAGAAGCCGCGGACAAAGAAGCAGCAGCCGCTGATCAGCAAAGCTGCTGGTACTCAGATCTCGAACATGACTGCAGCGAAACTGGTTAGAAAACTTGCAGAGAAGAAAAATCTCCCTAGTCAAGAGCCGACTGCAGCTGCAGCTAATGCATTGTTAGAGTCGAAACCTGCGACAATTAGAGGGAAAAGAAAGAAACGGTTGGACTTGGTCAGCAGAGTTGCATTGCGGCAGAAAACATGTACAACAGTAGTGAACAAAACTTCTTCACAGGATTCCAAATTTGGAAATAGTAGAAGTAGTAATAGTAGTTCAGACTATGACGATTTGTGGTCAGACAGATGTGAACAGCTGATCAGCAAGTACACTTCAGCTTTGGACCTTATGGCCGTCTCCTGGGAGAAAGTAGATCATGTCTTGCTTACTGCAGAGGAGGAACGAACCCTTGCATTCCTTATGAGGCCATTGAAGGTGGGTGGATTGCCTTTTTACCTATTCTTCCCTTGAACTTGGATGCTGGGAAGTTGATGCTGCTATTGCATAATATATGTGTAGTAGTGTTTAGCTGCAGATGTGTCTCTGTCTCTAACATGACCTGTTTTGAGTTGTTTTAGGGTATGGTGAATTTGCGAACGAGACTGAGAGAAGAGATGGCTACTGAACCAAATGATGAGGAGGTGGCAAGTGCTGCCAATATGAATCTTCCCACATTCCGACGCCAATTGCTGTTATGTGATGCTGCTAGAAATAAGCTTATTCAGGTACTAAAATCTCTCCATACTTACACTCATGGTTCAGCATTAGTTGACAGCTTTGCAGTCCTGCCTGTCCATTATTGCAACATCCTAAATTACATCTCAATTACATCTATCAACTCTAATGAACTAATGCTGCTCAACAGGAAGGTGTATAACCCTAAATGGAGGAGCTAGCATACCATACTTTCCTGTGCTCCATGATTGATGACATTCAAACTCTACTGACATAATGGGTTCCTGACCCTTGCAGCATAATCTCCGACTGGTGCTCTCTCAAGCACACAAGTATTTCAAAGAAAGTATGAGCCTGTCTGTTGTCGATCTATGTCAGGAAGGCATTTTGGGGCTTATTCATGGTGTTGATAAGTTTGATCCTAGAAAAGGCTACCGGCTTTCCACATATGCTATTTACTGGATCCGCAACTCAATCTTGCGAGCTCAGACAAGGTCTGGGCACTTGTTGCGTACACCCTTCAACATTGCAGCTGTAAGTAAGCTTCCTCTAATTTTTTGTCTCTCTTGCTTTTTTTCCTCTGCTAGCATGTGACCACCCCACCATCCATCCCTCATACCCTACAGTTATCTTGCAATATGACATGTCTGAGATCATTGGCTTCTCTTTTGATACCCACTCCATTCTGCTGCAGCATAAACAAAGTATCAAGCGAACAAGCATGGATTTGCTTATGGAAAAGGAACGGGCTCCCACACATAAAGAGGTCATGGAACGGCTAGGATTAGGTCAAGCACGTTATCGCAATATTCTGCAGACTGGGATAAGGCCAGGCTCCATGCATGCACGATGCAGAATTACAGGAAAAGAGCTAGTAGAGAACTTAGTGGACAAAGAGGACCAGGGTTCTCTGACATGGAAATTCAGTGGAGATGTGGTGTTGCGCTGCGGAATGGATGATGTGGTAATGTTATGAATTATTCCCCTAGCTTTCCTCCTGGTCATCTCCACCTCAGGCTTGGGTTTTAATTGTGTTCATCAAGTGTAAGAGAGTACTAGGTCAATTAGGGCATTTTCTTCCTTTCAGGAACATAGACAGGAAGCATCCTTATGGTATTTCCAGTGAGAAGTGCATAAGAACCCTGTTCTTAGGAGGACAACATCAGTGGGAGAGTTGTGGGCTCTAACACCCTGTAGGCTGAGGAGAAGAGCAAGGAAGCTGCACAATGAGGGACTTGTGTCTGAATAGCTAATTTCCCAGACATGATCCAGAATCTGATGTGGTCCATTGCCCTGGATTGGTTGCAGCTTGATTCTTTGAAACCAAAGGAGAGCTTAGTCCTAAGGCAAAGGTTTGGGCTGGATGGGAAAGGAGAGCGCTCTCTTGAAGAGATTGGGCGGAACCTCAACCTGTCAAGAGAGATGGTGCGAAGGTATGAAATGCGAGCACTCTTAAAAATGAAGCATCCAACGCGAGTGGAGTATCTTCGGGGTTACCTCACCTAACCATTCTCGTATGCTATTTGTACACAAAGTTGCCTGATGTCATTAGTGATTGATTTTAGAAATTGTTGTTTATACACTGCACGTTCTGGGTTAGTTGACAGCAAATTCTCTAGTGATTGTATGAGGGGGGTTAGGTCATCCATGCAAATCTCACTCTGAATGCAAATGAATACCGACAGTTTGCTTCTGTGCATGTAGTCCTCAAATCCGCTGGATTCAAACCACTTTGACAGGGGTTCATACAAAGTCCAGGATTGAAAGAACCTTTCAGAAAGTTTTGTCAGCTGTAATTTTACAAAGTACCAATGTTACATGATCTATAATTTGTCCCTTTGTTGATTTTCTCAAGATTTGCTGCTTTTTGGTCAAATGACCAGCCAAACAGATTTGATCTCATCTTTCCTTGTACAATAGTGCCATTGGCGTTGAGATTTTTTGGCACTGAAATAGGACTTATGTGGGTGGAAGTGTTTGTGTTTGTTTCTAGGCAAAAAGCTAGGGTTGGAATTGTTTTGGTGCCAAAACAGGATTTACATATGAGAGAGGACTTGTGTTTCTAGAGAGAAGTTGGACCATAGTTTCTCTCATGACTGGCATTGTGTGGAATGAATGTGATGAAGTCTTTTGTGGCATATGTAAGTTTCATTGTTTAGGGACTTTGGAAACAATTGGTTTTGACATGTATCCAAAAGCCAATTGACATTGTAGCATTTTTGCTTGTGTTGAATTTTTTGCCCCTTGGCAACAATAAGAAATCCACTGTAACTTTTGCAAAGGATTCTTTTGGAAAAATGGCCCAAAGTCGCCCGAAAAAAATAATCCTAGAAATGCCAGATCTAGAGAAGACTCCAGCATGGTGCCGAAATATAGGTGATACGATTCCTAATTTAAAAAAAACTGTCTTTCATGAAACTTAGTGATTCTTTGAGGGTTTTGAAATACCTGAAACCAAGGGGGTTTTTTATTTTGATCTTTTCTCAAATACCCAGAACTGATTGATTTTTATTAAAAAAAAACAGAATAAGCAGTTATTTACAAAATCAAACAGCTAGGCTTGATCAAACATGTACTTATCACTGAACATTTTTCAACATTTCTCTCATTCCTTAACTAAATTGAGTGATTTTCATGTCATTGGACTTGCAAACTGGAAGGTTACAAATGTTCGTTCAGCCTCAGAAAGTAGTAAAGAAGAAACCCAGAAAACACAGGAGGAAGAGGATGGATGAGTTGATAATTTGCTTCAAAATTTTTGAAAACAAGCAGTTCTTGACGTCTCTCTAGTTCCAGCCTCATATTTTTCTCATTTTGAATTCGTTTTGAGTGATTAAAAACCTGATAGGTGCACCAACTAAGGCTTTACAAAACATCTTTGTATTCTAGAGACAAAGATGTAACAACGATCAAACATTTTAAGCTTGAAATCATTCTGTGTTTTAATTCACTCATCACCTAACACTGAACCCGCTTACACCAAGCACGCCATATCTTTTGTTGGATTGAGCAATTTTTGCACGGATGGAAGCACCAAGTGAAGGGCTACAAATGTTCTTTTAACTTCAGAAGAAGCATAGGAACATTGTATGAGGGATTGGACCTCCTTGGAGTTCTTAAGTGTTCGCTCACCAACCTATCTACCTTAGCACTTTCTCAATTTTCAGTTTTAAATTATTGTAAAAGTTCATACCTATAAAAGTTTCTAGTTTTGAGGAGTGTTAGTAGAGTTATCCGTAGAGTAACCCTGTCTTCACCCTGTCTTTGAGCCTCCTTTCACCCCCTATCCCCTCTTTTTAGTGGTATCAGCAAAGTATGAAATGCTGCAACTCATTATGAGATGCGGAAACTCAGCATTTAATGCACAAGGTTCGAAACTAATTATGGTACTTGTACAAGGAGGAGCAGTCAAAATATATGTAGCATCAGTGGAGGCGCTCAGGAAAAAGGAAAGACAGGATGAAACTCAGTTTACCATCAAAATTGATGGTTTTCTGAGTTTCATCTCCAGTTGAATGCTAATGTACTTTTTTACATGGTTTTTTTGAACCTCACCCTGTGTATGACCAAACTCAGGGTTCTGGTGCTGTGTTTGCATTACTTTACGGATAACTCTAGTGTGCACATGGAATCAATCCTTCTTTCCTACAAATTTGCAGCGTGTGTGCTGAGAGGAAGCCCGTGGACACTCGGAATTTCGCAGGAAGAAATCCCACAATCCACCATTCATACATTCCCTGTTTGTCTCATAAAGCCCTCGAGACTCAACGGACGCAAGGGTTGCACAGGAAGACGACGACGAAGAAGGAAACGACCGACACCATCGCCAGAGTTGCACAAGAAATCATCATCATCATCATCATCATCATCATCTTCTTCTTCTTCTTCTTTGTGTCCTCAGTTCTTTTTCTCAAGGAGACCTCCATGAGAACATTCCTCTCGCAGTCGACCACACGTTGTTGCTGGATCTAAACTGCTTTTTTTTTCATTCCTACGTCTTGCTGCTGGGGTCCACTTTTGCCGTGTTGGAGCGTTGGAGGAGGAGCGTGGGATGGCCCGAAATACGCGGCGATGATGCCACGCTTTTCTACTCTTCCAACTATTGGGAAGGGTATCCAGCTCCGAGCAAAATCCGCTTGTAAGTATGCCAGTGTTTTCCCAGGAAAGCACGTCACAGTCCAACAAGGAGAACCTTCGAGCGTTGTTGTTGTAGGGAAGAAGAAGAAGTCGTCCGTCCTCCTGCTGCCGCTGCCGCTGCCGCTGCTGGTGAGTATAAATTCTGGTGGAGCTCTTTGTTAGTTCCCATTCACATGTTGCGACAAAGTGCACTTCGAAGTGTGCCAGGATTTCTTCTTCTTCGCTCACCATCTTCTTTTCCTCTTTTTTCTTCGCAAGCACGCCCTACAAACTGCTTGTCTCTGCTCCGGGTTTCTTCTTCTTCTTCTCAGCAAGCCGCTGCCAGCTTGAGAAATTCGAGCTCCGGAACTACTAATACCATGTAAGAAGATACGCTGTGCTCATTTTGTTTGAAGGAAAATTTCAACAACGATTGCATGCATCCTATGGAAAAAAAGGGCTTAGGAAATCTGAAGAGGTTTGAGCATTCTGGATGCAGGGGTTTGAAGCTCATACCAGCCAAGAATCTGCACGTCTCAACTCCCACATGGTGGCTGGAGAGCAGGTTCCATTTCAGGTGCGTTTTATTTTATTTTGGCGCCAATGTTTCAGTTCTTTCTTTTCTGGTTTAATCTTTTGTGTGCTGTTTGTTTGTTGCTTGTTGCTTTTTTCTAAGGAAATCTTAGGATCTAAGGAACACAACAGAATCAAGCATCGTCATTTTCTTTTTGATTGAAATCTAGCATGGATTTATTATGTATGTATGGCTCCTCAAACATTCATGAAATCACTGGGATCCAATCTTGTGATATTCTTTGCAGCTTTGCAGAGTACTACAATCCACAGAATACCGAATTTGGGGTGCTGCGTGTTTTGAATGATGACCTCGTGAAGGTGAGCAGCTAGCTCTCTATGCTATTTGTTTGGTTGCAAACGGACTGCTGAAATTGAAACAGGTTCCTGCTAGCATTCATTCCATGTAACAAGTCTCCAGCTTTCTTCATGCTAATCATCTATTTATCTACCCTTTAAGTAGTGCTGCTGCAGACATCTCTGCATTCTTGAACTCAAATCTGAACTTTTGAGCGTAGTTGAAAAAAGAGTTTGTGTTGTTGCTCTTCTGAAATTTGTACTGTCAGTATGAAGCAATTGTCAGGAAGCAATCTTCAAGACACCGCCCATGAGATTGAAAGATTATGGTAACAGGATGTCTGGAAGTCTGAGATTTCTGGTCTGAATGGATTGAGGTTTTTGAGTGTTTCTTCAACTTTCTGGGCAAGATTGGGCGTGTAAGTTTGAGCTAAGTGGAAGTTCTTTGGTGACAACAGCCAAGAGCTGGATTTGGTACACACTCACACCGTGACATGGAGATTTTTACATATATCATTGATGGGAAGCTCACGCACAAAGACAGGTTTTCTTCAAAATCCATCAAACTTCCAGTTCAGTTGAACAGGCCTGCCATAGTTGTATTTGCTTTGTGTACCTCAAAAACTTCTGATGAGCTGAAAGCTAGCATGTTTGTCAGAGATTCCTTGAGATTATGTGTGACTATTTGTATTAACTTCAGATCCTTTTGCTTGTAACTGTGTAGCATTGGGACTGCAGAGACACTTGGGAGGGGATCTGTGCAGTATATGAGTGCTGGGCGTGGCATCAGTCATTCAGAAATGAACAATGGCAACGAAATGTATGTCTGACCTTCTATCTTGAAAGCTGTGACCAGTACTTGAGGATAGATTCTTTGCCAATTTGGCACACTTATTTTCTTTTCAAAGTGATTGTGCTTATTTCATCTCTCATATTAACCTACATTGGAAGTGAATAATTTGCTTGCTTTTGCTGCCATCTGATGATTATCACGGAGTTGGTTGTGGTATGAAAATCAGGTATGTTTAGCATGATGTGGCTGATTGGCTTCTTTCTGTAGGTTGCGGTTTTTACAAATTTGGATCAAACCAAAGAAAAGTGGTCTCCAACCCAACTATGGGTCACGGATTTTTGAGTAAGTTTTCGGTGGCTGGAATGTTTCTCTTGTGCAAGATGTGATCACAGAAGTCTCTTTAGCTCAATTGCAACTATATTTGTAAAATCAAATGTTTATTTGTGCACTGAGTTTCTATTGAAAAGAGTTCAAATGTAGTGCGGTGCCCTGAGATTGAAACCTAAGAGCACAATTTTTTGAAGTGGGTCAAGTGGCTGGTCAATGGTCTAGGCAGTTTTATCAACAGATGGTAACAATTTATGTGTGCAGTGAAAAGGATCGGCACAATCAACTGCAGCATGTGTTGACTAGTTTTGACAAGTATGAAAGCAGCAAAGATTTGGGAGAGGGAGTCATCCCTATACACCAAGATTGCAACATCTATGTATCTGAGCTTGATCCCGGTGTTGAACAAGAATTCATCCTTGCTAAGAATCGCCAAGCCTACCTTGTGTGCATCGAAGGCAGTCTCACAATTAATGACAATACTCATCTTATGGCTCGTGATGCTACAGAGGTAGGAAGGTTGAACCCATAATATGACATTGTGTGTAACACTTTCCATGAAACAATGTAAAGGCAATGTGTTAAACTACAAGTGGTTAGTTGTTCCAGGACTTTCTATAAGTTGAAGGAGTTGCATGATGCTTTTCTGAATACTTTCCTTTTGTGCATTACTTTTGTTTGCAGATCACAGCTGAGAAAGACTTAGACTTTCACTTGAAGTTCACAGCACCTGAGGATACACCTGCTCACTTCCTCATGATTGAGATGTCTTTGGCATAAACATCTGCATTACTACGTACCCAGGATATTGTTGTCAGAGTTAATATGAACTCCATGTTCATAACACATATACACAAACTTGTTTGATGCTGTTGAGGATTTGCTATTGTCATTAGAACTCCCGCACGGCAAGTGGTTGCGGTTATGTTGCAAATAAAAACATATATGAAAGTGATGAAATCAGGCAGGCTGCAAGAGTTTGGTTCTGGTAGAGATTGTGTTTACAAATGCATACTTTACAAGTGTAATTGTAGCTCAGTTAATGTGACTATATGTGTGTTATGGGGACAGCTTTAATTGGCACATTTGGAAGGAGGTTGTTTCTGTCATCTTTCCAAAGCTATTATTCTATTTCTTTTTGGCATTGCATTTTTAAATTCTCTGACACAATTCAATCAAATATCAATCTTTGAAACATAGTGCGCACAAGGGAAAAAAATTGTAATATTCTTTGTGCCCTGTAAGAAGCTTATATGCAAAAAGGTTTACCATATTTCAGCCTAGTGAATGAACATTCATTTTCAAAAGGTCTCCATTTTGTGATGCATGTAAGAAATGTTCAAACCACACGAAAATACATACATTCTATCATGGGTCATTTTTCTTTATTGTGAACTATTTTTTTCATTATATATCATGTACAATTTACCACACTTACATGTGACAATAGACTCTTGAAATGTGAACATGCATAAAATTTCACATATATTCTTTTAAAAAAAACAATTTGAAAGGATCTTTTGCAAAATGAACATTATCTAACGGAAGAGTTACTCAATTTCAAAAGTGTTCAACTTACACCAAAACTTAAAAGTTGGTTGTCATGAATTTTTGAATTGAATTGCCAAACACTCATTTGTGTAAGGTTCCACATCATAAAAAAATGCTACAATGAAGTTATTTAAAAACTCTTGCTTTGTTTGGGTTTGTGTTTATATTCCATTTTCTATCTCATGCTTACTTTGTGGTCATTCGTAAATTCACATATTGGAAACAAAAAAGAAACAAAATGTTTGAAATTAATATAACTAGGAAATTGTCGTATCCCTTTCTTAAAAGCTTGGAAATTGACAAATAGAAACACACAAGCTTGGAAATCAACAAGCTTGGAAAGCTTACAAACACAACTTGAAAATGAAAATCTCAAAAATTAGCACAAAAAATTTGGAATTAGTAGAGCTTGGAAATTGACACACCCCTTATCTAAAAAGCCTGGAAATTGGTAGAGCATCAAAAGATTGGAAATCAACAAACAAACACAATCTTAATCAACCTCCTTACCTCACAACTTCCACATCAAAACCTTAATTAACCTTTCTTGCCACCAATCTCCACCAAACTAAACTAAAGGTTGCACACAAATCAATCCCTCAATTTTTCCACTAATATCCATCAAAGCCTTGAAAGAAGGTTGAAAACCTTAATTGTGCACACACACAAACTTTCGCCCTCCCTTTCCATCAATACTTGGGGTGAAATTCATTTGATCCTTGGTATAGGCGGAAAATTGAATTTCTCCTTGTGTTTTTTCCTTTATAAAAAATCAATCACAATTTTTTTGTATCATGGCCTATTTCACCCAAACTACCCCATTTGGTGTCAAATTATTAGTCTTTTATGGATAACTTTAATATGCAATATATTTCATTTTATTTTTAAATTTATTTTTTCTAATAAAAAAATAATGAACTTTTCAAGTTAATGAATAATAGTTTTCAAATTGGGCCTCCAAAAATTTGAGCAATATACCTCTTCATGCAAGCTAAACCCTAAACCCTAAAATTCATGCCATTTAGGTACTATCTCCCATTTCTGGGTCCTCTTGGTCCACCATTTAAAGTGAATGGACCCAATTTCAATTTTAATCTCTTGGTCGATAAGAGTTTTGCTTGACTTCATATTTTGATTGGTCTCAGTTCTGTTCACTGCTGACTCCAGAGCTAAACTCTTTCCCTTCAACCCCTACTCTCGAAAAGAAAACCAGAAGCTTCAACTTGTATAATGTACATTTAAAAAATACACATGCTTGTAGCTGCAGATTTTTGGACTCAATTTAGTATGCGAAGGCAAAACACACACTTTTCATTGTGAATCAAAGCATTACTAGTGGTAGCAATCTGGTGTACAAAAGAAGGGAGGTTATTTACTAAATAGAGAACCATGACCAAAATTCATTGACTAATTCCAAAGAGATCTCGATATTTTCACATCCCAAAAACCAAAGAACCCACAAAGAGTCTCCAAATATTAAAAGCCTTACTAAGAAAGGGCTTACAAAAGTTAAAACAAAGCCAGAAATTACAGCCTTGGACATTCAAGTTTCCAATCTTAGAATTTATGTTTAGAGCAAACCAATAAATTCTTTCATGACATTTTGAGTTTCCAACCTTGTGCTCCACAATTCTGGTGGCCAGGCTGAAATCAGTGCACAAAACAGAAAGATGAAGAAGCAATCATCAAACTATAGGCGAATTTTTTCCTCAATGCAATGGAACAAATAAACAATAAAAAGTTGGGATGGCAGGATCTCAATCTTCTTTCTTTCTTCATTTCTTCACCATCGTGGCATTACTCAACTGCATTCTGTATATCCTGCACAATCTACCTAAGGAGCTTAAGCTAATCAAGATAAAAAAAGGGAACTTTGAAAAGATCAAAGACATCAATTTGTCCTTGTTGCAGCTTCCAAGAAATCAAAATGGATTCCTGGTCCTTATGAAAGGATTCTGGCTGTAGTGTTCACCATGAATCAACAGTGCCTCTTTCCTTGAGGGCCTCACTGCCAAGTGTTCCAGGGACTTGATTCTGGGTTGGGTTTCTTAGGCTCTCTGATGCTGAAATTTAGGTCCAAAAGGAAGCTAATGAAGTGTCATTCTCTGGATGACTCCATTCTCCCATAGGGTCTGGACCTCCTTCATCTCCAAAGCAAGTGATGCACTGGAGTAATGATCCTACACTTCATTGGAAGTTGCCATGCGAATGTATGAAATACCATTGAGCATCATCCTCCAATCTCTATCCTTCACCTGAGGATCTTCACTTTGTTGAAGAGACCAATAACAAGATAAAGATTCATTCAACGCCAAGCTAGAACCCCCATAACTCCATCTCAGACCTCAGTTCCTTGTTTGTAGAGTGGACAAAAGAAGGGGACTCTTTTGCAATCAATTGTCAAATGGGCGATAATCACCACAAAACAAAGCAAATGGATATAAAAGGACAAGAATTGTGAATTGATTCTGCTCTAGTTCATCTACACCATAAACCTACTATCCAATTTGGACAATTCAATACTGCTGCATGTGTGTTTGACCTTTGCACACCTTAGCAGATCCCAAATGACAACTCTATAAACAAGGTAGAATATTACAAACGCAACAGGAGAATGACCTCACCTGTTCATACCATGGCTACTTGAAGTGCTTGAAGAAGTGAAGACCTGGTCTTTGGCTCATGACATGCACAATGAAAGCCAAGTGTTGACTGTCAGCTGATTGCTGGCATTCTCCTTGCAGCACATTAAGATCTTACATTTATTATCTGCTCCAAAGAAAACTGCTTCTTGGCACAGCTCTGCGTAATAAAGGAATCCACTTCTGCCAAGCAGTCTCCTCCAGCTGTGCATAAAGCTGCAGCCCACCTTTGGAATTGGACAAAGTTGAACTGTGTCTTTCTCGTAGACTGCCACCTTCAGCACTGTATATAGTCAAAGTGTGAGTCACAGAGTCCTCATCTATGTCCATGCCTGACAAGAAGATGCTGGCTGTTTCCAGACTGCCACCATCTTCTAAAGCTCTAATGGCCCTGTCACTGAGGAGTAGCACTGGTCTCCGCAATGTTCTTGGACTCTGGTCCATTCCATTTGTGTACACAAGTGACATAACATCTGTGTGTGCCATGTACCTGGCCACCACCAAACTTGTGAGTGGTTTGGCATCTCTAGATCTTTCACATTCCTTGGACAGGAGGAAGAGGGCAACAATTTCCTACAAACCACGCAGTCTTGAAGCAAAATGCAGCAGAGCATAAGTCTAGACTATCTTCAACCTGTCTGCACTGTGAAAACAGGGCTTCCAAAAGACATACCTCTCTGTTGTGCCTGAAAGAATTTGTTTCTGGAAACGTAGCCGTGAGCTTCGAGTTGAGATCAATGGTGCACAACTCTGCTGCTCATTACCACTGTTATGGGTCTCAGACGCTTCAACTGAGATACTGGATTTGGAGACTGCCCCTGAAGTGCCAATGAGACCCTGGGATGTGTGAGCTACAAGCTGAAGTGCTCCACTTACAGGTCCTGCAACAGCTCCTACCAGCCCCTGCAAACCAAGTTACCTCTTTAGATTACATTTTGGTATACATTTCCAGATGTGTCCAGCTGAAGCACTGTAAAATGCATACCTTTCCCACTCCCAGAAGGAAGTTCGACCGTCCTCCTGTTGCTGCCCTCATAGGTGTAAGAATAATGCCAGAAACTCCTCGAGCTACACCTTGACCTAACCCAATCCATCCTCTAGAAAACCTGTTACCTACTGGAGGAGCTGATGGAACATCAGAGTATGTCAACTCCAGCACTTGAGCGAGAGTCAAAGCAAAGCCAGCAAGTGAGGTAAAAGTCCACACAGAAATATGTCGGACCAGAGAGAATCCCCCTGCACCCAGACCAAATAGAAAACCATGGGGCCCACGCTGGATACCTTGAACTGGTAGCCTGAGTAGATCATTTAACCCTGCCTGTAAGCTTTGGACTAGACCAGTAACATTGAAGAGAATGTCCATAGACCCCAACACACTGGGAGCATTCAAGACACACTGGGTAGCATAGTGCGCTAATAGACCTCGCACCAAAACTACCAATGGAAACTTCACTCCAGTTACACTAAAGGCCGACAACACCACTGGTGCTTGATGGATGTTAACCACAACAGGGCGAGCAATACGCAGAGTCACAAAAAACTCCAAGTCTTGCACCTGAAAGCTTTCCACGTGGAACTGAGGTTCCAATAGGAAGAACTCCCTAAAGTGGTCTGGTGCATCACCGATCTGCCTGCCTGTTTCCTTCATTGCAGAGGATGTGCCTAAACGATCTTGAGTGGCACTGCTACTCAGGCGTCGCCCAAGAGCGAAAGATGCATTGTCAATGTTAACAGTCAAGGGCATCAATGTCACATGTAGCTTTTGGAGCCACAATGGAAAACATGCTTCCATTTCATCTGTTCCTTTATAAAGCTCCAACATCACTCTCAGACCTTGCTTGTCCACAACATTCTTCCATGGCTGCTGCCGTTGAACTACAGATGAAGAAACACCTGTAGTTATTAAAACAGGTAACTCAGATTCTTGCAACTGTATGTCCACCTGTAATAATGCAGCTGTCAGAAGCATCTTGTGCACAGACACACCTGGTACTCCTGGAAGAGCTGACATCTTCAGATGACGAGAAACTCTACATGATAGCTCCTCTATAGTTGCAAAACAGACTTCATCACTTACAGAGGCCGTTTGTCTCTCTCCCCTATGTTGCCTCAACCCAGACAAATCTGGACCCCTCAAAGTTCGAAGGTCATCATCCAGTACTGACAGCCTGAGCTTCTCAATGTCAGCAATGATATTGATGTCAGTGATGTTAGCTACCTTGCTGATGAACTTTGTGGGCAAGACTACTTCAGCTTTCTCCTGAAATGGTGAGATGTGCACAAAAAAGGTGGGTCCCAGCTGCTCCACTCTCATAGACAAAACCACAGACCCATCAAGTGCAGCTTCATACTTCATTGTCTTCTGCAAGGTCACATCCAAAGGCTTTGACCAGACATAACCCATAACCCTAATGCAGATCTCTATTGTCTTGCTTTGCTCCTGCTTGGTGCTAGATAGGAAAAGCTCATCAAGGTTCTCAAATGGGTCATTGTCTTGTGCATCTAGGCCTGTGAGATCACATTCCAGTTTAGCATAGCTCATTACCCTCAAAACTGAGGAGTCATTCTTCCCCCCTTTGACTTCCAGTTGCCACTCTGTGTCATTCAGAATAACAAAGGGAGGCTGAGGGTCTCTATGAATCAGAAGATGAGTTTGCCCATCTACTGACACCAAACTGTAGGTGAGCATCATGATGTGGGCCCTGTTGTTCCCAAGTGAAAACATGACACGACTTTGTTGTGTCATTTTATCCAAGTCAATACAATCTGACCAAATATAGCCAACCCCAAGTGTATGAGAAGAAGGTTCATCATTCTTCTGCAATTCTGGTGTCCCATAATCAATTGGTTCTGACTTTGCACTACCCAACAAAGAAATCCTCTGTTCCAAATGCTGTTCGAATGACTGGCAATCTCCAGTCAGAGCTGAAGATTGAAATCTGTGTACAGGAACCATTGGGTCACGTAATGAAGAGATTAGTAGCCCAATGGTTACTTGAGGTTTAGGACTTGGAGTGCCAGTGTTTACCCACCAAGCTGCCATGGGAGCAAGTTTCGACCTGTCTGGACAGTCCCAAAAGCTGGAGCTGGACAAACCCCTATACCAAAAACGGAGTGAATGGCCAGAGAAATTGGAGACAAGCATCAAAGGGTAGATAGACAGATGACAACACATGCACGCTTCAGTGTCATCTTCAACATTGTACCTGCAAGAGAATCAGTTTTGTCAGGTTTTCAACATGATCAGCACATTTGAGACACAGAAGTTGTGAAGAAAGCACAAAACAACACCTTGGAAATTGAATTCTTTCTTGTCAGAGGTACTCACAAAGTAATTTGAGTCTGAAGAAGAAAACAGAAAGACTGGTTACTTGTCCCCACCATTACTTCTTGAATTGAGTCAGTTTCCACTTCTATGGGCATTGACCACAACCACTCTTTTAATGCATTCTTCTGGTGGTTCTCTATTGTTTGTGCCACACAATCTTCTGCAAAAGTATGCTGAAGTTGGTCCTCAACTGTCATGCCTATACAAACTTTCTTCCCACACTGTTGCCCAGGTAGACCTTGTAAGGAGAATGCTGATTTTTCACCTGAGGATGCCCAGGCAGCAAGAGGTGCTTCAGGTGGCAACCAAGCATCCCTCACAGCCATTGCCAGTGGTAAATAATTATGGAACACTGCCATTGGCACAAAAGATATAAGGATTGTGGGTAGACCATCTCTGTAAAAACTTGTCCTCAATATGCAGCTGAATCCCTGCAACACCCCAAGCCACAGGATTAATCCTGCAACCATCTCATAACAAAGTCATTCCATCACATTTAAAGCCTTGCAAATGATCCCAACCTGAGAGTGTCAGTCCATTAGAATGGCAGTACACAAACAGGAGCTCACCACATGTCCTGTGTTTGGAGAAGAAAATGTCAGAACACTATGAGATCCTACAGGAGGAAGCTCTTGATATGTGATATCAAATCTGGTTCCCACTCGAAAGATGCTTGCAGTCAAGAGTATCGGCCTTGTCTTCAATCTCTCTTCATCTCTTCTTATTTGGGCCAAAACTAGTCCAGCATTGTCCAATGCTTCTCCCACAGAGCTACTCTCTGGGGTGCAATTTGGTGTGCCCCTTCCATCAATCCATGATGTCCCAGGCTCATCTGAAGCTTTTTCAGACTTTGTGATACTGGCCAACACATACTGCCGGCCTGACATAGTGACACTCAGAGGTGTCTCCTCATCATGGTGGAGTTCTTGTGAAACCACATCTGAGCCTTGCAACCCAACTTGAAGATGCAAGGATTGGAACAGGCTGTTTTGCACATAAAAAAGAGGCCAAAGAACCACACTTGACTGCCCTGTGAAATCACCTTCTGATCCTCGATGTTCTAAACATAGGAGTGGTGATGATTGTGGGACCATTCCACCGCTCCTCTTCCACTCTACACATTCATTCTTCAAAAGCAGCTTAATGGAGGAGCATCTTAATTCTTCCAGAGGTGCCCAAGTAGACCAGCCTTTAATGCCTTCAATCAACACACTCATTGTCACTTGTTTCATTGATTGTCTCACCAAAGTTGTCGCAAACATGATCTCCATCCCTGACATTTTTCTTTTGCTTGGGGAAAGCTGTAGAAACAGTTCTCCTTCACTCACAACAGGAGCAGCCCCTTCATTTGACCCACCTGTGAAGTTAGTTCCTGGAATTGAAGTCAAAAGGATATCCAGAAATTTGGTGGGAAACAACCCGCAGATCCGAATCTTTAGCACACTGGAGGTCATATTGGTCAACCGGAAGCTTGATCGGATAACAACTTTTGTACGTCCAGGTTGTGAGCACCGTGTGTCCACCACAACACAAATTGCTGTGGTTGGGTCTAAAAGAAGTCGCCGCTGATAAACACCTTCTTTCTCAATCTCAATTGGGTCACACCACCATTTTTGTGGGTCTGGCACTGTTCTCTCCTTACCATTACTCAGAGTATGATTTGCACCCACTGAAAAACTACGGATCTCGAGCTTCCTCTCAGCTAATGGAGATAGTTTAGGAGGGGAGTGCCAAGCATACTGGTGGCACCCTCCCTGTCTAATTGCAATCAGTTCTTCTGAACCTGTTTGTCGGAAGACCAGATCAATAGGACATGCATTCTCTATGGTAAAGGCAAACTGTCCAAGTTTGTCAACTCCGCTTCGTAGATGCTTGGAGTCCATGCTGCCCTGAGACTCAGAATCAGCAGGCACCAATGTAGAGTCTCCAGGTGATAAAAGATGGCCTATTCGAGAGGACTCTTGCAGGATAGACTTCTGGAGGTGTAAAGTCAGCTTTCCTCTTGTTCGTAACCACAAGCAGTATCCTGGTACAGTGGGAGGGTGACGAACCTCATGTGGTGCCAAGCTTGTGTCACAAGACAGTTGGGATTCTGTTTCATCTTTGGTAGCCATGTTCGCCTTCATATCAGCAGGTGAAATGGAGCAACTACTTAGCTGCAGACTTGTTTCAACGGGTTCCAACAACAACTCCTGTACATGATAGCAGAAAAGATATTTGTAAAAGCCTTTCACTTGTCATAGTCCTATGGCCTCAAACCCAGTTTGCAAGTAGAAGAAACATCAAAACAAACAAGTGGCACAAGCATTCACAAGACATTAAGGAAAAGGGGGAAGAAAAAAAAACAATGAAAAGTCACAAAGACTGAACTCTGTCCTCTTGTCTCAACACAATGAGGGTATGACACTCTCCCACTACTGCATGCATTTGGTAAGTGATCAAAGCAAGACATTGCCCAGAATTTAATCACAACTGTAAGCAGGCAATTCAGGTCATGAAGTTGAGTCCTCAAGCACTCCTTGAAGAGAGTGGGAGAGTCGGAGAATGAAAGCTTGGTGAGTCAAGAAAAATGATGCATACATGAGTATAGGTAGCCATATCAGTGTACTCAGCCAAGAGAACACCTGTGGTTGCAAGAGTCCATAAACCTGAGTTCCAAAAGTGATAACCCACATGAAACTGTGATCCCTGTGCTGCAGCTGCCTCAGTATCATCCCAGCCTTCGACCAAACTAAATCGCACTTCTTCAGCCTTGAAATCCACCAACATAAAAGGAAGTAATGCTGGTATATCACCCAAGGGAGGTTGACCTGTTGTGGTTCTATTGACTTGCAAAAGCTTCAAAATGTTTGTTGCAGGCAGTGGTCGGATCCTGCTTGAGGAAGAGGTTGGGAGACCACTAGGAGGTAGGAACCATGATAGTCGCCATTCTTCTGCAATAATGTTTGAGAAGGGCTCAATCTGATACTTCGGCTCCCCTTCTCTAGCAACCAAAAGAGGGGCAGCATCCACAAACACTCCAGTCACTTGGTCAAAGAAAGAGAGCTGGAAGATGGCAGTTGTGTCAACTGAGAGGCCTGGAACTTCACTGAAGAGCTGCTCACTGATCAACACCTCCCTGATAGACCGTGGGTATGGGTACCTATGCAACAGCACAACAGTTAGTCTTTCAGCAGTTCAGTGTGTAACATATAGGACAAAAGGATTTTAGATGTCAAAGACTGTTATCAAAGACTCCAAGCAATGGAAGCATCAAAACTGGTCTTTACACCATGCTTTAATTTTCTGAAAGGACATCCCTTTGGTGACAGCTTGGTGTTAGATTTGTTGCTTTGCAAGTACAAGGTTCAAAGTTGTAGTTTCTAGGAGGTACCTGCACACTAACCCCTTATAACCAACAACAGTTTCCTCTTTCATCTTCTTCCTCTAAGCTTCATAAGCCCCTAACTTTCACCAGTTCAGAGCCAAAGGTTCTCAGTAGTACTTCCACCAGGGCTATCCCCACCTAATGTAGCACCTAATAGCAGCTCTAGGGTAATGCTGAAACATAGTGCACCCTACCTCCAACAAATCCAACCGCCACTTCCACTGCGGTTCTGATCAGACCCATCACCCCAATTGATCTCCCCCTTTCCCAAATGCTGGTTCTGGCTGCTGGACTTCTGGAACACTCCAGTACGAAGGTCATCTGTTGTGCTCTCTTGTGAAGAAAGGCATTGCCGTAAAGGCCATGTTGCACTCCAACCATCAAGCAATGAGCTCAGGATTGCAAGTGCAATAGACAGTCGTGCCATGCACACACTTAAAGTTAAGCTTTGAGCAGTAAATGATAGCAATATTGGCCCAGGGCATCCAAGAAGTCTCCCAACAACATGTATATCAGATGGTGGAATCAGAATAGCTGGAGCAGCAAATCTTGGTCCTGCCACTGCCATCTTCCATCCTACAAGTGAGACATCAATGTTCTGGACCTTGAGCTTGTTGGGATCCATCACTCCTGGTGTTGAACCATCATGGACTCCCAGATATCTTCGAGCATCAGAACCTGTTGAATTGTCCAAAATGCCAACAAAGTAGTCTGAAGTAAAGACAAGCTCAGCAGTTTCTTGTATGCTAAAAAGTGGGAGCACATGAAGACGGCCAGCACGTGCCACAATACGGAGGTTCCCTGTTACTGGAAGCACATCTACCCCTGCTACAGGCGTCACATGCTTACGCCGCTCCCAAATTACTGTAATAATCTGCCAAACACCACACCCATACGTTAACATACTGAACACAAACCTACCCAAAAATAAGCCAAAAATAGAAGAGAAAGAAATTGGATATTGACCTCCTCAATCACACGTGAATCAATGTACCAATCCAGTGGTGAAAGCTCTATAAGACCAGTTGATAATCCTTGCGTGCCCACACTCCATGTTATTTCAAGAATCGGTGAAGCTTCTGTCCCTTCTTCACACACTCCCCGTTTAATGAGAGGAAAAATATGCACCAAGCTGTCCTCTTGCTTGGTACCTTTCAAAAGATCTTCTCCTTTAGAAAGATCACTGCCTTGTACTCTACTGGTGGACATCTGAAGGTGGATAACTCGTAGCTTTCGCTGGTCTGAAATCTCAGACTGATCCTGTGGCAAGCAAGTTCCAAAACCAAGATTGGAGTTGCTGTGTGAGGGGTTCACCCTCTTTGTTGTGAGTGTGCTCATACTTGCACCTTCAACAGCAATTATAAGCTTTGAGGATTCCTTGCCCACACCTTCCAAGCTCTCTGTCAAGCCATCCCTCCAAAGGCCCAGTCTAACAAAGATCCTGGCAATCTGTAAACTGCTATCCATTTTTATTCTCTGGGCTGAGATAGATTGTGTCTTGTCTTGATTGTGATGCATCTCAGACTGATTATCACAGTCAATAGAATCACATGATGACAAAATCTGAACTGGTCGTATACTGTAGAAATTCTTGGCAAATTCATAGAGCCAAACATAATGATGCCGTGGAATGTCAAGCACAATATCTTTGATGTCCAAAGCCAGCTTCTGTTCATTTACAGTGACAAACAGAAAAGGTCTCAACATGAAAGCAATGACTCATGAAAGATGATGACCAAATGCTCTAAACCTGAAGATGCAAGCATATCTGGCCAAAAACCTGACCTTTGTCTATGAGATCCATCTGCTAAGCTACATACAATCAAAAATCAAATAGAAGAATATCATGCCAGGCACAATGTAAATTTGAAAACAGTGTCTAGGTCTGGTGTAAGAAAACCTTTGAAATAACTTGTGGAGGGAAAGGCTGTTGACTGCTGATGACATCATGAGCTTGTTCAGATAAGCAATAAACTCCAGAGACACAGATAATGCTCTCACCTACATTCCTCATTGCACACATCCTCAGTGAACGACCCTTCTCCTGCATCACAGACATTAGTTCACAAAACCACTCAACTTCTCTGACCAGACAACTGTGATGCAGGGAGCCAGTTTACAAGATGTTCAAAATGCAGAAGCTAACTAGCCTTAACTTCGCCCACATAGTTATTATACTTGGCGTTCCCCATCTGCATTCAAGTGGCAACATCTTGATTCAGGAAAATGTGACCCAGGGCTTGAACATTCTTTGTAGGAAGACAGGAACTCCGCACCATCCAATAAATGCAAAAAGTAGATACACTCAAACATAAGGGGAGAGTGGCATACCAGAAAAGCACTAAGGTCAATGTACCCTAGTGACAGCTCTATTTGCCTAAGACTCGCATGAAGTGACATATCACAAACTTCAATGCTGCTCAGAGATTGCTCCTGAGGGCTGAGTTCTTCGACTCCTCCCAAAACCAACCCGAGTCTGAGATGTGTGCCAGACACGCATGAAACCATCTGACCATCCCAAACTTGGAATGTCTGTGGAGAGTCACTGCTGCGAAGAGCAATGAGATGGCCCTGCACCTCTTCTACCAGCAGGAAATGGCTCCTTTTCAGTGAGCACACCTTCTTTTCCAAAACTCCTGAATTGGAATCTTCTCTGGAATTGATGGGCTTCTCAAATGAGTCATTCATTTGCTGCAATGCTTGCATCAGCATCAATGTTTGGTTGGTGAGATATAGCTTCACAGTCCTGATTGACAGAGAACTACAGTGTTGTTCACCACTGAAAGCTCGCCTGTCTTCCCCCTCTATGATGGGCTGCTTATCAGACCCATCAAAGACAAGCCCTGGCACCGTTTCATCTTTACCAAAAACATCTACCCTGAAAAATACAAGACATGGGCTCTTAAAATTTGAAGTCAATTTTGCTGAAATGGATGGGCTTAATAAACTAGCAAACAAAACATGAAAGTCAAGACTAGAAAAAAAAGATACTCATATTTCATTGCTAAGAGCCAAACACACAAGCTCACATCAGGATGCAAACTCAAGAAACAAAGAAGCTAAAACAGAATCTCAACTGATTTCTTGAAATTCCAGAAGAGCTTGTGGAACAGAGATGAAAGGAAGAGAGAGAGAGAGAGAGATAGCTCTACCTGCTCCCAAATAGCTGAAGCTCAATGCTGCCAATGTGCACACTAGGACCACCAGTGCTGGCACGATCGGGAAAATGCCCAACTTTAACAGTGATCTTCGACACTTGACCACCTAGCCATACCCCTGCACACCCACCAGTTCTCCATACCTGATGGGTTAAGAATTGTATCACTAAATGATGCGCTCAAGAGCCCATCATTCAGAAATTCAGGTCAAGCAGTGACAATTTCACAGTCTGGGCCAGTGTGTTTCAACTGTGAAGAAGCATATTAGTGGTTCAAATCTATTTCTATTAGTTACTTCATTACCAATCATTTCCAATTACATCAGAAAAACAGCAGTGAACTTAGTTAGATTTGTTCACAATGACCATGCACTTCGACATGAAAAAGGAAAGAATATGCCTGCAATAGACAGCCCTCCTATGCTAAACAACTTCCTAACAACCAACTCACAGGAGAAGAACATGTGTACTCACCCTCAAAAGTTGAAGGAGGAAATACATTCAAACAAAATAATGGCACATGAGCAGCAAGGACTCTTGCAACCACATGGGTATCTATGCCATTGAGGTTGAAGCTCAATCTCTCCATGTCAAGGGTCACCAGCAGACCTGCAAAGCCACAAAGAGATCCCTGGCCTCCCTCTCCACAACAAGCATGTATCGAGAACTGTGGTACCACACTGTGGAATAGCTCCTGAATCAAGTGACATTGATACATTATCCTCTGATGAATGAACCAAATTTTTTGTGTGTCTAAGTGCTTGAATGAGAAAACAAGAGGAAGGAGTTCTACAAAACTCACCAACGCTTGAAGGTAAGAAGGAAACAAACAAAAAACACCAACCAGATTTGGAGTCAGACACAAAGACAGAGATGCAGGAGACTTACCATTGCTTCACATCTTTGGCCTGCAATGATTTCAGCATCCTTGACTGAGATATGTATAGATTTATGGTGGGCATCCTTCTCATCTGAACCTCTTTCCTGAGATGGACGAAAAGAGGCACAAAGAGTACTGGTTTTCAACATGAGCAGTGAGGAGGAGTTGGAGGAATCTGCAGATAATAAAACAAAAGTAAATGTATCTACAGTGAACTGAAAGAATGAAAGGGTGAACAGCAGAAAGACTTTGTCAGTGCTTGGAAGAGGGGCACATATTTCATCTGATGTTCCTGTTATAGTCTTCAACTGGTTTCCAGCTGCTTCAAGTGAATCTAGCACTTTGGATGCTGGCTCTGAAACATTAGGGACTTCCATATGACTGTCTTCACGGGAAGGTGTCCCCTGTGGATTTTCCTTCAGAATGCATCGTATCCAACAAAGCCACTGCTCCATCAAAGCTGGGCAATATTGGACCTGGAATACTCCTATACCTATGTTTACTGATGTATTGCACTGATTCTGCCCTTGAGAAATCCCAGCTTCAGTTGTGTTCTGCCACCAAGTCATATGTACTGCACCCTGGCTTTGAAGGGGCCAATAATCTGCTGTTTCACTATACAAAGATGAGGCTGGAGCAGATGCCAGAAAGTCATGGATGGAGAAATTCCCTGCCAATAAAAAAAGGGTGGACAAATCGCCATCTTTACCAATTCCATGACGTTCTCGATCTCCAATTCCTCCTACTGAAGGGCACAATGATAAAATTGTGTTATCTAATATACAAGTGTCTCTATTGGGTGGTTGCATAAAAGTGAAAGAGTTGAGGCATATGGAAGCAGCCTGCAAGCCCCCTGCATTATAAAACAGGTATACTTCTGGGTTCTCAAAGAATAGTGTTCCAATTAAACCTAAATTGAGTTTGGTCTGGGAAGCCTTGGGAGTAAGCAATGGAGGGGTGGGCAAAGTGACTTGGTCATTTGCAGACAGTGATTTTTCTGTCAAAAGAACAGAAGGGACATCAGACCGACAGTTGATCTTCCCACTCTTGAGTTTACATTGAATAAGCCAGTCCACGTTTGAGTGCATCTGCAGTGTCCCTGATGCAGCACCAAGCTCACGCAATGCAACCTCCTTCATGTCCTCAGCCTCAGACCCCTTTTCTCCAACCTCTTCTTCAGCCAAAAAGTTCCATGCCCACCCAATGATGGAAACACTGGCTGAAGCAACACGACCCACTGGTCCTTTCTCTTGTGGGGTTTCATCACTGTCTGAGTCCACTGCTGAGGAATCAGAATCCCAGCTTTGACTCTCTTGCTTGACAGGAATGTCACTGGTACGCTGAGAGCTCTCCATCTGTTCTATGCTTTTCACTAGGACTTCATTTTCCTTTTCCCTAAATGGGACAACCTCCTGGAGAACTTGTAATTGCCAGTCACTTACTGTTGCATCCCAGGACTCCAATCGCACATCCAAGGAGCAGCGCTGTTGTACAGTTGTTGATAATGACACAAATGCAAATCGAACATCACAAGTAGATGTGCGGATCAAGGGATCTGTCAAAAAAAAGATGTGTCAAAAACACAAAAAAATGAGACCAGGGCAAACTTTGCAAGAACCATAAAGGAGTCTGGAAATTGAAGAGGGGTCCTTGTAGGAAAATGAACAGAACAGGAGCATCTCATTACCTGGCACAGTTGTAGAAACAGAGAAAACAGGGCACAAGAAAAATTTTGAGTGCCAAAACGTTAGAAAAAGCAAGGAATCAGAAAAGGGGCAGAGGCACGGATGTGAAGTACATTACCTTGATATGCATCCACCTTCCCATCTGCAGTTAACTTATCCAATGATACTGATATATTCCGCACTACAGCCCTTTTTCTTAAGCCGGCCTCCAGCTCCTGCACAACATCTAACATGTTACCCTGAGACAAGGGCCACAGAACCCATGAAGGAAGAGAAAAAAATTCAGAAGGCAAAGAGAGGTCAAAAATTTTACTGGGATAGAAGTGGCATGTGAAACACCTAATACATATTTGAAACACAATGTCTCTTGAAGAAAATGTGTGGCCCCATTCCCTGACCTGCATATGTATGCATGTATGTCACCCAAGGATTGTAAATGGAGGCTAGGAGTTTGGAAACCTACCAAAAATGCTTTCTCCCAGTTATTGCCTGCAGAGAAAATCTCTGCAGATTGGCAGGAAGCTGTGAGGACATGGCCACTAAAGAGATACTTGCAAACAATGTTATCCACACGCACAGTTATATTTGACAAAGCTCGTTCAAGCAATGACCCTATCCAGCCTCCATCCACTTCTCCTGCATCTGCAACCACAAGTTGAGTTAAAAGGCTAAACTTCTGAAGCCTTCATACCCAAAACTTTCTGACCAATTCATGATATTAAATCCCTGAGATGGGTCATGCCAAGCTGTTGAACTTTGCATCCTGTGAAAGCTTGGAGTTTGTCTCATGGAATCCAGAACCATGGCCCAAACACAGACAGCCTGAGACTCAGCCTGGACCATTCATCTAAAAATTGAATCATGCCAAGGTGGACACAAATTTAATCAAGCATCTTGTTTGTTTCAGTGAGCAGAGGGCACAGCATGATAACCATTTTTTCACAACACCGTTCATCTGGCTCCAATTTTTTAAAAGCCAGAAGTGGCTCTCCATCTGAGATCCTACTGTCTACATCCACTACTTCTTCATCCCCATGAACATGATGTGGGCAATCCAATATCAAATGCCACTTGCCATCTACCTCATGTACACAGCACTTGGACTGTGTTAATATCCACAAACTCACCATGATGAGGTACTTTTATTCCAACAAGCAAAAGTCAAGAAACAGACAAACTTGGAGATGAACCAAAAAGAAAAGATCTGCAAAACTGGTAATCTAGTTCGCTTAAGAGATAAAAGGTCAGATTCCACTGAAAACCTGGTTGAGGATTTGGGGTGCGGCCATTGGCTGCATTGGCATTATGAGAGCTTGTTGAGGATGGGGATGAATATGACTGTTTCCCTTGTGCAAAAACACATTCAACTGTGTCAAGCACCACCTCTATAGGATTAGTGGCCAGCTTTGTCCATGGAATTTTGATGTGCAGTTTGCGGGCAAATGCCCTCACAGTCGAGCATGGCAAATCTTTCACAATCTCTGCAACCATGTCCCAAATCCCCACACATTGAAACCTTCATAAAAACCATTCTCTTCCCTCTGAACTACCAAATAGAATAAGTCATGATCATGTGAGGGTCCAGACAATATTCTGCTCAAGAGCCATAACAGAAAATGAGGTCTTCCAGATAAAATCAAGCATGGAAGGAATCCATACCTTCCAAATTCAGCTCAAAATTACGGAACACCACTGATCCACCAGAAACTGAAACCTGAAGATCCGACGCAGCAGCCCCTTCTGCATCCTTGATATATTTCCTTGCAAATCTGAGCACGATCTAATTCACAATTCCAAAATCATCACAAGATTACTTGCCATCATCTTAAGATTCCACAAGGATTGCAATCAGTCAACGTAAAATTCACCAACACAACAGGCAGTCACCCTCCTAGTTATCATCAGATCATTAAATTCAAATGCACTTCCACTCAACTCAAATCTGGTCAGAAGGGCAACTAATGCTCACATTTGATTCCACCTTCAGAAACATGATTGGATTAATATAGAAGAGATATGAAACCACATTGACTGTACACAACCATGGCTCACAATATTGCGCACACTCTTCAAGAAAATCTCAAATGAAAAACCTCCTAACAACCAAATGAAGTATTTTCGTAGCAACATCTAATCCCACACTTTGTGCAGTCCAAAAACTTCAATCGTTCTGAGATCACCAAAACATTCCATCTACAGACATTTATAGTGAATCAGCTGCTGAGAGAAACTTCAGAAGAACTAAACAGGTGGGATTGCCAAGCACTATAGCCATTATTGACTTCAGATTTTTCCCTCAAATTAGGTCACAGAGTGCTGAAAAAACACCAATTATATGTAGTATCATAAACATGGCTACTACACTTCAACAAGCAGCGGCAGCAACTGCCTTGCAGCACTCTCCTCAAATTTCCTCATGCTGCACTGGTGATAGGAAAATGCAACCAGAGATTTGGGTCGGTCACACAAACCCTAATTCAGATTTGGTTAGGTAGCATAAACCCTAATACAGATTTGGGTAGGTCACACAAACCCTAATTCACATTTGAGTAGGTGACAAAAACCCTAATCCGGATTCAGAATGCAAGTTTTCCATCTGAGGTTACTGGACTGGTAGAGTCAGAGATGCTGGTAAGGCAAAGAATCCTCCACTAATGCCGAGCATAAGATATGCTTGATCAGGCTTATTGATGGGAAGTGGGTGGTGGGGGAATACCGGAGTGAGAATGAAGCGCTCGACACTGCCTATCATATTGACAACACCTCTGTCAAGCTCCTTCCTTCCAAGCGGAGCTTGAATCTGCACCTCAAGTAGATTTCGTTTTCTTTTTTTTCCCGACGATTAGTCTTCTATTTTCTCGATGAAGCTGTCTGAACTCGGGAGTTTCGTGAGCACTTTTCTTCATCCTTCTTCGAATTCAAAATCCGGTAATTGTAGAATCATTGTTTGCATTCTACACCCAGATCACACCTACTAGGTAACTTGATCCCTTTTTTCTCTCTCTCTTTCAAAAACCCCAGACACGTCTAAATTCACAACCCTAGAACACCCAACAGGTACACACCTACTTTGAAGCTCTACGAACCATCCCAACCACAACCCTAGAACCCTCCTCCTCCTCTTCCTCTTCCACCACAATCCTCATACTAACAGGCCTTGATCGGAGTCCCATTGGAAATCGCAAAAGACGACGCACTCTCCAAACCCATCAAAAAAGATCCTGCACAGCCAGAGACGTCCATATGGAAGCAGAAGAAGAAGAAGAAGAAGAAGAAGTCCTCCATCTCTCCGCAGTTCTCCCCCAGACTCTGGCTATGGCGGAAATGGAACCATCCGGCCAACAACAACAACTCTTCAGCTGAACTCTAGAAGAACTTGTACCCAAAAAAAAAAAAACCCTGACTAACTACGATCAATGATTCTCCACCCACACACTAGAATCCCACATGGACGAGAGGTTCCAGAAGGCAGACGAAAGAAAACACGAGAGAAAGAGAGAGAGAGAGCGGCTATGGCGTGTGTGAGGAAACGAGCGAGCGAGAGAGAGAGAGAGAGAGAGAGAGAGAATATTCGTGTATGGGAAGGCTGCTCAATAAGAATATTCCTCATGCAAAGACTTATTTATTAGGGCAAAATCTGGGCCTAACCGTTCGTTGAACACACCAGACTGGGGCGGGTATCAGAAATTGCACCGAAGGCTCATCGGGTATCAATCCGGTTATCAAAAATCAAATACTGGATTTTGGTATATATATCTAATATATTAATTCAGCAAGTATGTTTGTCTGTCAGTCAGTCTGTGACGGTGGGCCAGCACCGGCGGGCTGGGCACGGGAGAGGTTCAGGTTCATCCACAACAAGTTCAGGCATCTAGTGGATGGATGGTGCGCTGGTGGGTGCTGAATCACTCTGGCCCAATGTGATCCGATGGAAACCGGTGTTTAGGCATCCAGTGGATGGATGGATGGATGGTGCGTCGGCGGGTGCTGAATCACTCTGGCCTAGTGTGATCTGATGGAAACCGGTGTTTAGCAGCAATTGGAAAAATATAAAGAACCGCCGGGGCGGGGGTGGGGGGGGGGTATGTCAATTATTTCTTGGAATGGCCCGTTCCGCCACGTAGGAAAAGAAAGTACGTTCCCATCGTACCCAATAGGGCACGAACGCATGTTTTCCCATCACTGTGGGGTGCTTCTGTGAATGAATGAATGAATGAAAGATGCCCTCCGGTTATCATACCGGGTATGCACCACTCACCTAGCAGTCGCTTTTTAAAATTTTCAAACAATCGGTGTGGCTATATAACCACGATTCCCAAATTTTCAGGGAAAAAAAAGAAAGTCTAAGAACTAGTGCGTTTTTTTATCGGTTCTTTCGTAAAACCTCTGGTTCTTCTTTTGAAAAAACCGGAACCGATGATTCTTTGATTATGGGGAAAAAAATTCAAAAAACCATAACCAACACTGGAACCAACCACCATTAGCGGGTTATTAGAAGGGTGGTTCTTACCATTCGTTCTCACGGTTCTCAAAAAATCAATGAACTAAAATATGGAACCGGCGGTTCTTTATATTTTTC
>Ga0116227_10000338_pt1 | contig 88195 bp, 62 predicted proteins | sample S1TSphgellanicum_FD_89693 | JGI IMG/M metagenome (GOLD analysis project Ga0116227, IMG submission 89693) | Host-associated microbial communities from peat moss isolated from Minnesota, USA - S1T2_Fb - Sphagnum magellanicum MG | ecosystem: Host-associated > Plants > Peat moss > Unclassified... | reverse complement strand
GACTGTTCAATTACATAATCATCATTATCTTTGATTTATTTGTTACAAAGCTCGGATTCACTCCCCTTATTCCCCCCTCTCTTAAATTTTGTTACATAAAAAATTTAATGATTAAAAAAAAAAAAAAAAACCAAAATTATTTGAATTTACACTTGGAAAGAAAAATCCCGATTACAAGTTAAACAACTCATAAGTGAACAATTCACATTTAACACATTTACTGAGACATTATTTGATATATTTAATATTGTTTAGAAGGATGTCTAAAGTCATGATTGTGCCATAGAACTTATGGAGATAATGAGGGGAAGTAAACTTTGACATGTGTTTCTACAGGCATCCTTAACTTCTGTACCCTGGAATGCAGTATTATCAGCTGTTCAGGGCATCCAAGTCCCAGTGCCTTCAGTCACCAATAGTAAGCTCATACTATCCCAAATTCACAATTTTATATTTACCTATGGTTCTTTGCTCAAAAAATACCACCAAGGCAATTAGTCACGTATTTCAACACGAGTGTTCTTATTATAATGTAACCAATTAAATGTTCATAGGTTGCAATCAAGGTTTTTCTCCCAATCTTGTCATGTAATTTTTTGGGCTCTTCTTTCCCCAAAAAAAGAAAAATGAGTCAATTTCCAGGAAAAAAAAATCCCAATTTATTTATTAAAAATTGAAAAAAATTGAAAAAAATGTTGGTCACAATCATTTTTAGTGTTGTAACATAAAATGGTGTATGTATGGAAATACCTAATTTAACAAGCAAGCATTGTGCAAGCTACTGACAGACCGAATTGAAAGTAGTCCTATTGAAAACTAATTCAACATTGAATACATGCAGTGGTGATAGTGTGGGTGTCAGCGACAGTATTGATAGTACTATTCATGGCACAAAAATATGGAACTGACAAGGTTTCCTTCCTCTTCTCCCCAATCATGGTTGTATGGTTCCTTGCCACTCCCATGGTTGGGGTTTACAACATTGCAAAACATTATCCATATGTTTTCAAAGCACTTTCACCCCGATATATCTTTCTTTTCTTCAAGAACAACGGAAAACATGGTTGGCTTATGCTTGGTGGCATTGTGCTATGTATCACAGGTGCACATATATCGCCCTTTTCCTAGTCAAGTATTTCCATGCATAACTATAATACAATTTTACTTTACACTTGGCAAAGCCCCTATGAATTGGTTATTGACCTTTCAACCTCCAATGTAGGAAGAGGCTTTCAGTCTGACAACTCTAATTAGATAGTAAAGCTGTATATGCTCACACCAAATCTAATATTTTGAGTCATGTTTTGGATGAACTTTGATGTTAATGTGTATTATACTTCATTCTATTACCTTCTGAAGCTTCATGAAAAGATAAAAATTCTCCTTTCCATTAGGTAACAAGATCATTGGAAATTAATCTTGTTGTTTGGAAAATGTAGTAAGATAATAAAGTTATCTTTAAAGTGAGGATCAAGATCACTTTGCAGATAATTTTAATGGACGAGGTAAATAAATATAAAACTTTATCTTCCTTTTGGGTGAATGAAGCCATCTGCTATGAAGACATATCAACTAGTTTTTACTATGTATGTACAGACAAGGGTTCTAGTGTTATTATATAAAGTACACACAACTGTGGAGGGCCTTGGAATATGCATGTTGCTAGGTGTGCAGAAAAAATATTTTTGGCCAATGAAATTGTTAAAATTGGGGGCTTGGATTCCTTTAATGAGCTATCTTGAGTGAACTGGTAGCTTTGTGGTTAAGTGTGAAGAAGAAAGTTTGGCCAATGGCATTGTTGGAATTGGTGGCTTCAATTGTTTTGAAAAGTTTTCTTCAATGAATAAGCAATTTAATGTTTTGATTGAAAAGAGAGATTATTGGCTCTGCCAAGGGAAAAAGATTAGGCATTGGTGCAGGATTTGGGCAAGAAATTTGGCTCAAGCTTGCCGCAATGTGTGATTGACATGTGCATGTAATGGATAGACATGTTCCATAGAAGTGCATGCATCTACATGAAAAATTCTAGATCCATTAAGGCAGTTATTAGTTTGAAGTTTGAATTTGAACATGCCATAAAGGGCTGAGTGAACACCTGATACGCTAATTTTTTTCAAGCTTTTCATGTCTAAGTTGGACAGGAGCAGAAGCCATGTTTGCAGATATGGGCCACTTCAATCGACTTTCAATTCAGGTGACTAAACAATTAGACGTTGAACACACATAGACTTGAGATTTATTAAAGTGTTTAAAGAAAATTGAAAGAGAAAATTTATTGGGAAAGAGAAAAAGGCAAACAAAAGTGTTGATCAGTGTTGGGCTGTTCTTTCACGCAGCATTGGTTCTTTATGGGTAATTAGACCAGATATATAGGTATCTCACTGGTGGTTCCCATTTTGTGAAACCCCTGCCCTTGGAACTGAGCTGGCAAATAAAATTTTCATGGCCCAGAAACCAACCAAGAAAAAAATTTAAAAATCAAAGAACTGGGAAAGAATCGGTGGTTCCATCATGAAAATTGATGGTTCTTTGAGGGTTTTGAAATACCCAGAACTAGCGTTCTTTGATTTATTTTAATTTTTTTTCAAATTCCTGGAAGTGACCAGTTCTTTGATTCTGAATTATTTTCAAACACCCAGAACCAGCTGCTCTCTCAAAAGTCAAAGAATCACCCAACACTGGTATTGACCTGAAAAATGGAAGATTTTAACTACATATATTACAAACCACATGCTCCAATTGAAAATTGAAGGAAGCAAATTAAGTTCATCTTGCTTCAACTAAGGTTGCAACAAATTAAATAGGCAAAAAATGTTTACCTAATCCCTCTAAAACCCCAAAGAGGTGTAAATCAAGTCGGTAAACATTATATGGGATGTGTGTGCCAAACCTCCTAGGTCATGGTGATACTATTGACATTAAGAAAAATCTGCCAATTATGCCAGACTCACCTAACGTCAAAGTTTTTAAAATCTAGATTTGTTTAATATTGTCTTAGTTTAGACAGTACTTTGTTTGTTATAGATTAAGCAATCATAAATCCAATCAGGTTTTATTAACATTATTTTGTTTGGATCATGTCCAACAAAAAGTTTCATACATATTCACTTAACTAAGACCCAAGGTAAGCCATTTGGCAGCTAAAATTGATTGCTAAACAAGTTTCCATTTTCAGAGATCTGCTTCTGCCTATGTTGTGGATGTGTAGTTTGAATGTTTGGACTACACTTCTGATAGGTATATAAAGTCCTCCCCCCCAAAAAACTTCATTAGAATGTAACATAAAGGAATAAATCCATGTCCTGATATACGGTAATCTTCAGAGAGATTAAACCAAATTCCTTTCTTAAATTGATGCATTTGCTCAAATGGTGCAACATGTGTGTGTACATACATATATATGTATAACATAGTTGTGAATGTGTAAGCTGTTGTGCCATTTTCAAACAAAATGAATTTGGGACAATGTATTTCATGATTTTTTTATAATGTTCATCATTTTGATGTGATGATTGTGAAAAAAATTATATTAGTTCAAGCACAGATCCCATCAAGACTTATTCATTATGTAGGTAAATTGCCATTTTAGAGATGGTCACGGTCTATCTACTCTATTTGGGCAATGCAATAACATTGTCCTGCCCCCAGGTAACAATGTAGGTTTTTGGTGATTAGTTGACACTGAATGATATTGTACTTGGATTAGCTGTAATATGTGACATCTGGGATGGCCTATGGTGAATTAAACCCACAATCAATTGCAGAGTGGCCATGAGTCCCAACAATTTAGGTGATGTCTTTGATGCATGCTCTAGTGTTGAAGCGTGGTGAACATACATTTACTAGGATCTATTCCTTGCATATTAAAATAGTTTACCCCCAACAATGGTCCTCTTACCATAGGCTATAAAGTGTATATTATGTTAGTGTATATAATTCACCACAATACTATAAAATTTAGTCATTTGAATTAAGTATTCGCTGATCCAAAAATGTTTAACCTACCAAGATCTATCAATGAGAGACATTTTGTAACCCATTCAATAACTCTAATTTAACATGATTCTTGATGTTAGCATTGCCAAGTAAAGAAATGAAGACGATTTTAAAGTGTCAAAACGCCTCGTATGGTTGGAAAGAAACTTCAACCTAAGGATTCAGCTTGAACAAACCTAGGAATAATAATTTTCAATTACTAATGTTTTATCAATTTCCAAAGCTTTGAAAAAATACAGATTCGTGTGCACAAAGTAAATACTGATACTCATAGCAATCACGTTGCAGAAGAATCTGGTTTGAAAGTACACTCTGAACTCGTTATACCGTAAACTAATGACAGTACCTTAATCTCCTCATCAATCATCAGCAATAAATTTTCAGTAATTGGGTAGGACATCTTAGAGCCTTAGAGGGACTTGTGAGGTCGAACTTTTCTCATCCTCGAAAGTCCTGCAGGACTCCTGTCCTCTTGGGCAGCTCAATGTTTTTCTGGTCAATTTTTTGGCTACCTACTTGAACCATGTACAGAAATCTGGAGAGATTTCTTAAAATTTGGTCGAATTCTGGCTGTTGAAAATCTCTAAAGACACTATTTTAGCACCTTTAGTTTTTAAATTTTCTTTTTGTATGTAGCCAGAAAAAAAAGACTGCAACTTGGGCTATTGGCTTGATGCACATCACAAACACATTTGTTGGTAGGAATGATATTCTTGAATCTTTACCACTCCAAACTGCCATGTACCTTGAGAGAAGTTAATTCAAAATATGGTACCAACTAGGAGTAATGGATTTTAGAGTGTTACTGGATGTAGATGTATGTGTGTTCTTGGCAAAACTGTGGTGCGAGGGTGTTTGATAAAGCAAAATTTGCACTTATCTTAACTGATTGGTAACAAGACAAGGCCCTAAAACATACCATGCACATAGGCATTGGATTATAAAGAACTGACTAACTATCCTAGTAACTAGGCTGGTTAGGAACTAATTATTTTTTTGTGGATTTGCCAAAATTTCTGAAAAACACCTACCTACCATGCCCCAAATCTGAAAGAATCTCTAAAGCACACTAGCTTCATTGTTTACTATACAGCCTAATTGTAAAATACTATTATTTTCACTGCCGAAAGTAAATGAATATATATATATATAAGGCACCTTGCTGTCAAACTAGCGCTGGTATTACAGTAATTGTCATTCAAATACATAAGTTGTAACACTTGGAGCATTATCATGATACATAGAAGTTATGAGTGCCACCAATGCAGGGAGAATGTATAATCCTTTATTTAAAACTAAACCAATTGACAAGGGGAAAAGGACTTGGGCAATTGATCTGTCAATTGCAGCTGGCATTTTGTTTTGTGGTGTACCCTTCAGTGATCCTTACATATGCTGGGCAAGCAGCTTATTTGATCGTCCATCCCAACGACTACATGCAAGGCTTTTACAAGATGGTGCCCACACCCATATTTTGGCCCATGTTCCTCGTTGCAACTTTGGCAGCCATAGTAGCAAGCCAAAGTCTTATAACAGCCACATTTTCAGTAATCAGACAATCAATGGCTTTGGACTATTTTCCACGTGTGAAAGTTGTCCATACATCAGAAGACAAAGAGGGCCAAATCTACTCTCCTGAAGTCAATTACATTCTGATGGTGTTATGTCTAGTTGTCCTATTTGGATTTCGCAATGCAACAGATATTGGCAATGCCTTTGGTACGATACAAAACTGTTAACAACAATAAACAATTAAGGTGTCAAGGATGAACACAATTATGCGCTTGGCACATACAACACATTTCCCAATTCAAAAATCTTTGTACTTTAGATGGCTACTAAATAGAAAACCATGTTCTAACTTCTACTAGCAACAATTATAACCTTCCCAATTGTGGAGATCTTAGGGCCAGGGCCCCCAGTACACTAGATTTGGGGCACATAGCCATGAAGATTTTGAGAGCCCTTCAAACGCATCCACAAGTTGTCCTGTTGAAACTCCATAATCATCTTTTTCAAAGCTCAGGCTCTGAAACGTAGTGTATGTGTGATAATGGGTGAGCAAATGACCTTCCTTTGTTACTATAGTGTAATTTAGGGTAAGAAAATTTGGAGGGAAGTCATCCAAATTCCTCCCATTTTTGTTTTATTCTTTTGCTTGTTTTCTGTTTTGCACAACCAATCACTTCTTTTTGGGCTAATGGTCTAGTGGACTTCCCATCAGGTTAGGCACAAAGTTCACTACACCATGAAACAACTTACATTTCCTTGGTTTCTTAAGCTTGCACCCTTAGCAGAAAGGGAATTAGTACGTACCAATATGACCTTCTCCTACAATCAGCTATTCTCTATTTCAGTAATGAGGGCTCTTAGCTTTAGTGTAAAGGGGGCCTTAGCAAGTCCATACCTCTATCTAATTGATAAGTTGTTAACTAAGGTGGTAGGTTTTGCCAACATTGTGTCAAAATGTGCCAAATTGTATGGTCACATATTTCAAATTAAAATTGAATTTTGAATTGATGTTTACATGAAAAGACACATATTGAAGTTCATATGATCAAAAACTAAGGTTGACATTAAAAGATGGATATTGAAGTTCATGTGAAAACAAACTAGTGTCCCCCATGGGAGCATTAACACTACATGATGAGTAAATATAAACTAGGACATGTTAAGGCAATAGGGGTGGGTTTCTCATATCAAGACATGTATTTTCATGGAAATGCGTGCAATCATTGCATATGAATAACATTCTATTTATGCATGTTGTATAACAAGCCATTTGTTGGATGTTACAGGAGTGGCAGTCGTGTTTGTCATGGTCATAACAACATGTTTAGTGACAATTGTCATGCTTGTTATTTGGCAAACACCATGGCCTCTTGTGATAGTTTTTTTTTCAATATTTATCTGCGTGGAAGGACTCTATTTAACATCCGTTGTGACAAAAGTTCCACAAGGTGGTTGGCTCCCATTTGCAATCTCCATTGTAGTAGCAATAATCATGGCCTCATGGAACAATGGGCGCCAAAAGAAGTTTGACTTTGAATCCAAAAACATGCTCACCAAAGAAAACTTGGGAAAAATGTTAATTGACATTGGGAACTTTAGAGTGCCTGGGATTTGTTTCTTCTATAGTGATTTGCTTCATGGGGTGCCTCCAATTGTGAGCCATTATGTGCGAAATGTGCGAGCATTGCACAAAGTGCTCATCTTCACAACAATTCGACATATACCAGTAAAGACTGTATTGCCAACAGAACGTTTTCTGGTGGGAAGGATTGGCTTCAAAGGGGTGTATCGATGTGTTGTTCGCTATGGGTACATGGACATGATGAATGCAGAGAACACTGACTTTGTTGAACAGGTCTTGAACTAAGTATTTGTGTGTTTGTTGACTAATTACAATGTGCAACTTTGCATTCTTTAGCTGAATAAATGAGTTTCAAGTAGCTTGAATTAAAATGTGACTTGTGTATGATATGAGCTTACAAGATTTTGAAAAATCGTAGAAATTTGAAATCTTAAATCTGAAATTTTGTACAATGAGGATGCAGATAAAAAAATTGGTGCTGAATGTCATTCAAGGTTTGTCAAATTGAATAATTGCAGGTTGTGGAATCACTGATTGAGCACATTGAATCAAGTTTGCTGCCCTTGGAAGATAGGGAACTAAAAGAGGCAGGGGACTCCATAACTGAAATACGTTATATATTAGAGGCTAAAGAAGCAGGGGCAGTATATGTGCTTGGAAGGTCTGAGCTCAAGCTGGAAAAAACTAGTTCCTTTCTTGATCGTGTTCTGGCAGGCACTTTCTACCCTTTTCTTAACAACATTTGTAGGTCAGCCCATTCATCCATGAAAATTCCACCTCAAAATTTTCTTGAGGTGGGAATGTATTACAACCTTAACTAGAATTTTGAAACTTAAGGTTCTGGTAATGTGCTCTTCAATTGCACCAATTTAAGTGACTGTAGAAATGTTTCATCTTCAGTTTTTGACTTTCATACAATTATGTGAGAAAATCCAAAATGATAGTGTTCACTATCAAATCATGGTGTAAGAATATCCAAACAGACATCTTCAACTATGTTCATTGTTAAGTATGCGTAGAAAACAAGTTAGATCCCAAGAGGTTCACCATTATTGAATTGAAAAAAACTTTCTCAACTTTCAAGCACTTGATTAAAAAATTTCAATTTTCAAACAATCAATCTGGAGGAAAGAATGTGATCGAGCAAAATTTCAAAACATATTCTCTCCAAAGTAACCATGACAAAGTCCACTTGCAAGTTGAACAAAATTAACCCAAACTCCTTTCAATTATAGAAGCTCTTAAAAAGTAGTTGACGAATCTTGTTCATCTCTAATGCCAAATCATTTTGGCCACAACTGTTTTTGTGCATGTGGAAATTGTAAGACTAATTGAAGACCTATGTGTAAGGTTATAGCTGCCCCAATGTGTACATTTTATTATTGTTCCTCATGCACCCCAAAAAGTATACTTTACATAAAGTATAAGGTTATGAGCAACACCATTATTGGCTTCATATTCAAATAGGTGGAAACCAATTAATAAGGTTTAGACAACATGTGGAATTATGTTTTAAGGATATTTTAGCTATCCATAAAGTTGGCCAAAATTGAGATTGGAACCTTGAGTTTGGTCAAAAGTGATAATGAGATTGAAATCACACAACAAGACTTTTTGAAGACAAAAATTGTAGGAGGAAACTCATTTTCCCTCTCATAACTAGGATCGATTGAGTTTCCTCCTATGGCATGCATTTTGAAAGGCATGAGGTCTTGTTGTGTTTTGTATTGTCTCTCCAACTCATAGTGCAAGAGGCATTGGGAAAGAAGACTAAGCTTGCACTTTGAAGTAAAGTAGTTTCAAGGTTTTGGTTTCAAAGGAGGCAAAAATTGTGTGCGTAAGGAGTGATTTTGGTGCACATAGAGGGAGCAATTTTCACCAATGGTTCACTACAAGATAGAGAAGTAGTGTTATCCCTCCTTTTTGTTGAATGAAGTTGCAAAAAGGAATAGAAGGAGGTCACAATACCATCTCTTGTCAAGTTTTGAAATACAAGGTGACTTTAAGGATAGCTCAAACTCATTGTGAGAAAGCAAAGCCATGCCTAATGGTAGGCCCAAATACAAGTTGATTTTACAAATAACTTTAATATGTATGAATTTTTTATTAACTTTTTTTCATGACTTGAAAAATTGTAATACCTTGGCAAATTTGACATTATATAAATTATTTGCAAAAATGTTGAAATTGCAATGATAATAATTATTGAAATTGGTTTAGGTAGGATGATTACAAGGTCCCATAGCGTTTCATGCTTATCAAATCATGATCATCTTATCAAATTCCAACTTAAAATTTTTTTTGCCCATTCCCAAATAAAGCAACATGGAAAGGTGTCTTTTCATGTTTGTGATTATTTAAAATGTTTTTCCAATGCCATATTGCACTTGCAAATCTACAATACATTCTTCACCAATTTGCATCCATTTCTTTTCAATTGAAGCTTAGTTCAATTGTTGAATTAAATTTAATTAAATTGGAATTTAATTCAATTCCAATTCCAATCAATGTAATTGAATTAAATACAATTGAAGAATTTGAATCAAATTCAATCCAATTTAGATTCAAATCCAATTCAAGGTGCATGCAATGTCATTCAATATTTTTATTGGAATAAAATTTAATTTCCACAAAATCAATTTTTTTTCATCAATTGATCAATTGTTTCTTTCAATGTTAAACTTTTTCCAATAATGGTTTATTGAAAATAATGTCAGCTAACATGACTTTTTCATATCTTGAATTTTCATAAATAGAAATGTGTTTTTTTTATTATGTTAACATTATGGTATTTGACATGGATAAACAAAGGTGTTTAAAAAACCTTTGTTGTTGTTCATTGTTTATTTCACTTAAATTTCACATTTCAATTTCATAATGACATGTCAATAAACAAGAATCCAAGGCAAAAGCATTCAACATGACAAGGATCCATATGCAAAAACAATGACAACCAAATAATAATATTTTGGTACACCAAGTGTTCAAGAAAGGTGGAATCCTACTTGGCACAAACAATAGTTGAAGGTTATGTGGATAGAATGGTGAGAGATTTTTTAATGTGAAATTTCATAAAAATCTTCAATTTAGATTATAAGTTATTGACATTTCTTATTTGAAATAACACTCTTATCTTGTGTGGTTTACAACTTCCAATGTTTTTTTGTGATAATGTAATGTACACAAGTTGAATATATACAATGCTAGGGACAAAAGATCAAACACCATATATGGAAGTGACATCATTGTAACATTGTAAACCATCCACTATCAAGCATTTTTACATGTGTGCATTAGCATTTTTCTAAATAATTGAAATTTCATGAAATTATATAAAAATCTTTCATCAAATATAACATTATCCAATTATCATGATTTTTAATGTTGCCATTTTTGCACCATAGATACCTATACAACTATGAACATGTGTGATCCATAGATGTTGCCTCTTGAACAAGAGCAAATAAAGGAGAAGGAATGGTGTCCATGAAGCTGGAAAATTTGAAAATTAGATATGAATAGCAAAAAAATGACCAAACATAACTTTAGTAATAATGGTGCAATAATGTTGGAAAATTTGCATGACAACTTGAACTCCACTTGTAGAATATTTACCAATTATTCAAACTTGAAAATTAGGCCTAGATTATTATTACAATTTGATGTTTCACAACTATCTTTCAAGATAAGCTACATTCTTTTCATTTATTTTGGATTATAAGATGAAGAGTATTCTAATAACTTTCAACTCTCTTGATGTTATTGCAATGTGTTCATAAATTTTTAATACAATACTTGATATTTATTTCTTTTGTGTTCACAATGAAAAAAAGTTGGGATAGGTATGGATGTGGGGAAGGCAATCACAAAAATAATCAAGATAAAATCTCAATAATGGTTGTGAACAAAGTTCTACTTTCAACCTATCGCCCCAATTTAGATGAAAGAAAAAATGACTACATACAACAACAAATATATCATATACTTATGTATTTACAATTGATTTAAGTTTGTAAAAACTTGTCGAGCCAATATCTCCATGTTTTCTTTGAATCCCTACTTAATTGATATCATATCTTGCACAAAGTTGATATAAAATGGCATGCACACAATGCTTGTAATAAATTTCAATGCATGTGTGTTTGCAAATTGTGGATTCTCATTCCTATTCCACATTGGAGAACACACAAAAAAACATGAAATTGCTCTTCATGGACTATTGCATAACAAACCATGCTTGTGCAAAAGATGGGTTTCTTTTGGAAGCAATGAAAAAATCACCTTCAAAGGATTTTGCCAAAAAAAATTCACATTAGTTTATTGCTGATTTATTTTCAAGTATGATGTAGGATTATTGTTTCTATTTTTTTTAAAATGTGAGCATTGTTTCTATTTCTGAATTTTTGTGCCTCTAAGTGTATGGGACAAAAGTATAACATTTAGAGGTAATTTTAAAGCAATTTGTGATTTTGTCATGGTGATAGGTGTTGGTTTGCCCAAGGTATCGGATAACGCCTCACTGATAATTTCTTTTACAATAACATACCAATGTTCATCATTGGTAATGCAAAGTAATGTAGAGCCCAAGTTTTTAAGGAACAAAATTTTGTGAAGGAAAATAGAGAATCTATAAAAAAATCTTATATTTCAACATGTAATCTTCAAATGTAATTAATTGTTCAATAGACACGTGTTGAAGCTACCCTTGTATTATGATACTTAAAATGGATGTTAAGGCCACAATAAATGTACCAAGGTAAGTTCACCTAGTTATTTCGATTATAAATTCTTTGATGAACTTTAATGATATTCCATCATTGAAAATATCCAAATCCATGTAAAGAATATGGTACAATTTTATATAACCCAAGAAAGTCAGTGTTTTGTTTGTTATTGTTATAATTGAAATATTCAAATGATTAAATGTAATTAATGGATGTGACTTCTTGGATAAATTTTCAAGGATGAAAATAAATAGAGATAGATGGATTTCATGTGATCCCATTGCACCAATCTTGTATGAAATGAGATCAAATTAAATTAATAGGGATGTCATGTGACCCATGGTTAGCCTTCTTTTTATTGGAAATTTTTTCCAAAAAAATTCAATAAAAATAAATATTACTTAATGGTTTCATCACCAGAAATGATTATTAAAAATTAGAATCTCCAAACTTCTACATTTGGTTTTCCACAAATAACCAAAAATATAAAAATATTCTTGTTTCATATTTTGTTTATAGTCACATTTGGTTAAATCTTCCTAGGTATGGTTAACATTCTTTCTACATGTGTTATCATGGATGATCCCCACTTTGGTTACATAAAACAAATCCTTAGAAAAATATTGCACATGATATGAATGTACACGAGTGAATGTACTGAAGTGTTTAATTTTGATGATTCATGTGATCCCATTGAATGAACTTTGATAGATGAAGGAAAGTAATTGAAATCATGTTGAAAATAAAAGACCAATATCAAATTTTCATTGAGAAAAAAAAAAAACTAATTTCTAGGATGTGCAATACTAAATCATGTATTAATAAGTAAAAGCATTTAAATTTAAAATTTTAATAATTAAAAATGTCAAAAAAAAATCCAACCATGTAAATTCATAAAGAAAAGTATTAATGAAATTTATGAACAACAAAACTCAGATTATATTCCTTTATTCAACACATAAAACTTACATAATGTTCCACAATTTATTTCTATATAAAAATTTTACTTTAAAAACCATTAGTTTTCACGAATCTCATCCTCATGAGCACTGTTTTCCCTAGATTTTTTTGAGATTTCTATGGGTGGCTATTTGCATAAAAAAAATGATTTTTTTTGGTGATTTTTTTTTTTTTTACACATGAACAATGAAAGTAGTCAATTGTTTTTAGATACTTCTAGTTAAAATGGCCTTTTCATTTTTGAGTGCATGTGGCAATGGTTGTTGCACCAAAATAACAAATAGTGGCTATGAAAAATATGAATATGAATTTAGTGAATGTATGTTGCAAAAAACATTTTGCCCCCAAGTTTCAAGACCAACAATAACATGCAACTTGAAACTTCAAATGAAGCTGAAAACTTAAAAAAGTGAAATAAGAAGCAAAATTAACTCACACATGAAATAGTGTTTCAATTTATTACAATTCTATAATCGCATTTAGGATTTGAACCAAAGCTAGTGAAAAAAAAGAATTCAATGAAAACGACATACAAAACGTGTTCTCATAAAGAAAGAAGTACAAAAAATAATTACAATCATTTTCCAAAGGACATCCTAAAAATCTTGTGAAATCACACAACATAAAAAGAGATAATGCAAGTTCATCCCAAGAATGATAATGTGACTACATGCACATTTGATTGATGTAGTGGTGGTGAAACCTTTAACATTTTAATGATAAATGAGCAAAGTGGCAAATCTATCCAAACCACTTAAATTTTTGTGTGGCAATCTAGACTATCATTATATTGTGTAATGGCTATCATGGCATGAAAAGTAGATAAATCTTGCAATAATTTTATTTCTACCTCACTTTTTTTCCTTATTACTTGTAGCATCTTTTTTTATTGTTGCATTTGGCTATTTTTAACCACCAAAATAAAGGTTGTCCATGAGTAATGGATGGATGGAGGCCTATTAATGATTATACATGTCATTAACAAATTATAAACATCATGATGATTTAATGGAATTAAGACATCAAGCTAGGTACATAATGAATGTAAACTATGTTATAGTTGTTAAACAAAACATAAATAAACTTTTAACAACAAGATTTGTACAACCTATAAAGGAAGCCACTTCGTTGTCACCAACAATGATAGTACTTAAGAAGAATGGAAAGCTTTAAATTGGTGTAGACTTCAAAAAACTCAATGCAATTACAAAGAAATATCCATATCCATTACCTTTTACAAATGAGGTTTTGCACATAGTTGCAAGGCATGATGCATATTTTTAAAGATGAATACTCTTGATACCACTAGATATCCATAGCACCAAAGGATAGATATAAAACAACATTTGCAATAGATTTGAGAGCTTTTATTTGGGAAGTTATGCCATTTGGAATGAAGAATGGGCCTCCTACATACCAAAGGGTAGTGAGTAAAGCCTTCAAAGATTATCTAGATAAATTCATGAAGATCATTCTAGATGATTTCACTATGTATAGTGACATGGATATTCATTTCGTTAAAGTCAAACTATGTTTTCATAAGTGCAAAGAATTTGGGATTAACTTGAACCTAGATAAGTGTGCATTCCTAGTATTTTCAAGGATGATACTGGAATTTATAGTTTCCAAGGAGGGTAAATTACCAAATTCTAAAAAAATCCAAGCCATAGTTCAAATGCATGTTCCCACAAATTCATTATAGATCCAAATATTCAACATAATGGTTCAATTCTATAAATGTTTCATCAAGAATTTTGCATTTGTAATGGCCTCAATTACAAAAATCATGAAGAAAATAAAACAATAACTATGGACCCTAGAATGTTAGGTAGCTTAGGAGTATATAAAAACACTTATTCTCATATCTCCCTATTGGAATATAGAGTTTCATGTCCATATAGATGCATAATTGTTAACTATAGGTGCCATGTTAACACATAACCTAATAGGAGAACGTGATCAACTTGTAGTTTATGCTTATAAACTAATAAACAACTGAGAAAGAAATTATAGTACCATAGAACATGAAACTTTAGCCTTGGTATTTGCATTTCATAAGTTCAAAATTACCTATTACATAATAAATTTTTGTTTTATGTTGACCATATGGCTCTAGTTTATCTAATGAAAAAACCATATGTTTCAAGTCATATTGCTAAATGGTTATTTTTATTCGTGGAATATGAATTTATAATAGTAGATACACCATGGTGTACCCATGTATAGTAATAAACGCGTTATCTAGGCTACCAAATATAACAAAATTGATAGGTGTGCATAATCAAACCACATATGTAGCTATGTTTCATGTAGGCAAAACTAGTGATGGCTACTCTACCAAAAGAACCTTTCATGAAGTGGGCTAAACTTGATTTGACTGATTAAACCAACAAAGAAATTTATAGGTAATAAGTACATTTTAGTAGCTACAAATTATGCTATGATATGGGTGGAGGCAAAAGCACTCCGAACAAATACCATAGTTGTGACAACTAAACTTCTATACAAACACATCTTGACTAGGTTTAATTGTCCACCTTAGTGACAAATCAAGGAGTTCATTCCATAAATGATGTTATAAAACATTTACTAAATCATTTCCTTCAAAAACATGAACTAGTTCCACTACCTATTATCCATAGGGAAATGGGCAGTAGAGTCAACTAACAAGTTCATTGTGAATTTCATCATTAAGTTAGTTAGTAAGAAGAAGAAAAATTGGGATGAACCACTTCCCATTGTACTTTCTCAATTATGTGTAAAGTAACCATAAGGTACATTCCATATCAATTAGTTTACGGACTACATCTTTTAATACCTAATAATATGTTCTCCCCACATTCAGTAAAGGCCATGGAGATGCAAATCCTATTAAGGTACTCACAAATAGATTCACAAATTTGGAAAAACAATAGATTAATAATTACAAGCACAAAAAATGATTGGAAATCAATAGTGGAATTGTGTGTTTTAGAGTCAATAGAGGTATCTAGAAAAGAAATTTAAGTTTGGAGATCATGGTTATGGTTTCCAAAAGGATAAAAAACACACATTGGAAAATTCACCAAGAAATGGTTTCATTCATACATAGTACAATTTTGCTTACCAAATAATATTCATTTGCCAATAGTCATTATCACTTACATGTGCCATTTTTCATCTTTTTCAACAAAGCAAAATGAATGCCAACAATTTTGTTAAAAAGTTGAAGAGAATAGTAAGAGAGAAGGAACAAGCAAGAAGAAACATTATGTGTGAACGAGAAAGAGTGCTACAATGTGAAGAAACAATTATTACAAAAGATGAAAAGTGGAGAGAAGAACAAGTTCCACAGTTGAGATTTGTAAATCCACAATTTTTTAAAGTTCGCTCTCCATCTTCTTTTCCATGCTACAACCCTGGAAGGCAAATTGAGGAGAGTTTGCATCATTTGGCAAAAACAAGGAGTGAAGCTTAAAAGTGGTTGCATTTTTTTCGAGAGCAAGGGATTTCTTTTCCTCAAGGTGCACCTAAAATAATGGTGCTATTGAACTTTGAAGACAAGGATGACTTGCGTTTCTTTCAAGAATTGAAACAATCATAAATGCCAACGTTGTCGTCATCTACAATTCCTGTTGTAAAACATTCTTCATTAGTTTTTTCAAACCCCAATTGTTCAATTGATTTGTCCAACCTAAAAAACAGAGAAGGATGTTTCATTAAAGTAGGTTCCAGTATAACTTTCACCAAAACTAAAGATATTGATATTTACACCCATAAAGCAATCATATATTCAAGAGTTAGAAAGAATCAATACTTGGGTGAAGATGGGAGAAGTAGAAAAAAGATGGGCAAACAACATTGGATTGGTAGGTTTGTTAAAGATTGATTGGAGAACACCACACCATGATCTATTGGTGGAGTTTCTCAATAGTTGGCAAAAGTGAAAGGAAACAATTTATACTTAGGTAAGGGAAAGGGTATTTGTTATGGAGAAACATGTCATCATAGATGTGTTTAAATTTTTTAGCATTGGTTGGAAAGACCAAAAAAAGCAGACAAGCAAATTGCAAAAGTTGTGTTTCAAGGCATTGTTTTGCTTAGGGTTTATATAAACCCAAAATAATGTAGTGTTGATAAGATGAAATCATCCTATGATGTTCATTTTCTTTTGCTTCTTCATATATTCTACCAAAGGGATAAAGTTTCTTATTTCAATAACGTGAATGTTATCTCCATGATGATGGCAAATCAAGGAAAATCTATAGATTTAGGTAGATACCATGTTCATACAGTTGCACAAAGATTTAGTTAGGTGGACAACATATCACAACAAGATGCTCATGGGCATAGTGAAAATTGATGTAAAAAAGGATGTATGCCATTTTGCATTGGCAATTAAAGTGTTGATGCAATATTTTTTCCTAGAGAAGAATCCACAATATCAACAATGTTAGAGCCTAGTGAAGCACAACAAGCTTCAACATCCATGCAATGTATTCTAGTAGTTTACTTAGAAAACAAGGGTGGTGTTTCAGAATTGAAGGATAGGTTGTAAAAGAACAAACACTTGTTAAGGTCATCGAGTAGATCTTCGAACACGAATCTAGAATTGGAAAAACGTAGACAAGGAATAAGGCAACCGATTATACTAAAGTTTGATGACGAAGAAAATGAAAAAACTCCTTTGGCTTTCAAGAAGAGATGACATATGAGAAGAGTTCTACATCAAACTCAAAAGTAACAATAACCTTTATTGTTTCAAGGCAACAACCTTGAGACGCAATAGAGAGACTGAAGTCACCAAGCTACACCTAGGGTAAAGTTACATGTTAAGTAGGAGATGTATGTTTTAGGCCCTAGTGCACAATAGGCCTCATAGCCTAAGTTTCATGTGGAACCACAACAAGAGCATAAGAGACAGTCTCTGTCTCTAAAACTAGAACTTGGTGGGTGGTCCCACCTAGATCACAATCATTAGCACCATAGGAACAAATACATCTTGAAATTGTGCATGTTACATAGTAGGAGGACAAGCCATCATCATCAACAAGTTTTTATGAAATAGGAGCTCAATATGGAACCTACAAAAGTGTAGTACCATTTGTTAAGACATCTAGAGGAGGTATTCTAGGTTTTCAATCACCATAGATGCTTGGATTTTTAAGTCAAAAGTTGGAGGAACATTTAAAGGTTATTAGAATGTTCCAACACTTGACACATTACAACAAGAAGATGGAGCAAATGATGATTGAAATATAAGGATTCAAGCTACTATAAGATAAACATGAAGTAAAAAAGTTGGATTTGGAAACCAAACTTGAATTTGCAATACAAGAATTGGAATCTTTGAAACATAAGATCATGATTCATGAAGTTCAAACAAAAAAAATGTTATAGACCAAGGAATAACAACTAAACAAGGTAAAAATGGATTTATTTTAAATGAATTATAGGAAGCACAATGTGGAGCAAAAACTATAATCTATGGACAAAAAAATAAAGAAAGAGATATGTTGAACTAGAATTAGGAAAAAGAGGATTAGTGATATTGGGCTTTAAAGAAACAAGTAGATGAGTTTGAAATTCAATCTACAACATTGTAAATAAACAACAACAATCTAGATTATACTATAAAAGAATAGGACATATATATTTTCAAGCTAAAACATGATATTCAAATTATTATACACCACAAGAATGAAGCAATACTTACAAAGGAGCAAATTCAGGTTTCTTGTAATAGGACAATATAATCACTTTAACATGATGTTCGACATATATAGATCGCTATAGGCAAGTTGACAAGCATGGAGCTATAACTTTCCAAGCATTGACTTGGGGAGTATGACGATTTGTTAATGCAAAAATACTATCCTTAGGATTAAACAAAAATCCATGGATCTAGAACTCCATTAGACATTGATGTCTAGTGGAATCTACTGTGGGATATTTTATAGAAGGATGTACATGGGCTATTCGATGAACATAAAATAAATGAAGCAAGTTATAAAAGGAAACTTAAGGCATACAAGGAACCATATTTAGAGTTTGTTTATGGACCTCCTTCTATAATTCCAAAAGATAGTTTTACAAAATTAGACATGGACTAGTTTCAAGGCATGCATAAGTGGGGTCAAAACATGTAATTAGGAGTCAAAAAGGGCATAGGATGTTAGACGTAATCAGTCAAAATCAAACATTTATTTGTTTATTACCATTTAAAACTATAGTATTCACGACAAGTTAGTCTTTTTCCCCTCATATGAATGTCAAGGAACTTAGAGTAAAAATTCATTTGATCCAAGTTACAAAAAATTTCATTTGCATGTAAAAACTATTTTTGGGAAAAAGGACTTGCAGTTCTTTTCCAAAGTAGTCCTTTTGGCTCCTAGTTATTGGTTTTGACCCAAGTGGAAAAGTAGTAAAGGTGTAATCAACATTGCTTGAGAAAATGAAGGGAGGAGCTACAATGGAGGATGTTCAATAAAAAAAGGTCCAACTAGTGGAACAAACTACATTTGTATCCATAGAAATATCAGGATAGTTGCAACAATGGATACATGAAATTATAGATTTCACTAAATATATGATAATGCATATTGCATCTCAATTTACTATTTTATGGTATAACTACTGCAATAAGGAATGCACCTCCAAAGGAAGGAGATAATGGTCATACAAAGACCATTGAAGATGTACAATAGGAGTGATGCACCCCCAAACTCCTTGGTAGACTCAACTTTGAGTCTAAATGTGAAAACAACAAAAGGATAAGGAGTTGGGGCATGTTCCGTGGCTCACATCACTTTGGGGGTAGAAGGGCATGCTGGAACTCCATAATGGGGACTAAGAAGAGTGACAAGAAATTCAATTACTCACATGGACATGCACAAACCAAACAACAAGTTGGTTAGTGCATAGTTGGAACACTTTTGGTGCACGAATGAGCCACAAGCAAACACAGACTCATAAGACTCACCACAGCCTGAACTTGGGGGAAGCCACCACCTTCCCCCCTTATAGTTTACTCTGTGCTTGGCCATAGGACCAAGACCCAAATGTCATTTTGTCTCGGGACTCCCAAGTGGAAATCCCGAAATTCCCAAAATTGGGACTCGTGCAACTTTGGGGGCCATAACTTTGTTTTTAAACCTTGGATTGAGGTGAAGTCTAAAGCAAAGTTGTAGCTTTTGTTGAAAGCTTTCCAACGGTATATGGCACGCCACCTACACGCAAGGAAATCAGGGTGATTCCTGACTTTTAGTGGTCAAGAGTCAAATTGACAATTTGACTCTCGGCCTTTCTTTTGGCCATAACTTGTGTTTTAAGTGTCCAAATGGGTCATGTGAGCCCATTTTAGACATCTACATTCCAAGAGATTTCCAATGATATAAGGAAATTTTTCATCCAATGGGTTTTGACCCTTGCAATCGTTCTCTGAAAATTCAAAAGTCCATCGTGACTCCAACTCCCAAAGTGGCAGCTCACTTGGGAGTGTGAGGGTTCATTCCTTCACATTCTCCCACACTCCCAAGAGCATGAAATGTGACTCCCGAGCTTCATTCTTGTCCCGCACCTTTGCAAGCCCTTGCCTTGGTCGCAAGCTCAAGGCTAGGGTTGTGACAAAAAGTTACATCAACATATTTCCTAAATTCAACCTTAGAAAGAAAGGTTATTTGTAGCAGAAGCAGAACCATCCTTAACTCAAAATGTGAGTAGTGTAACACAAGAGGTTATAATGGTACCTTAGGAGGAACATTTAATTCATTCAAAAAATATAAAATGATTTTATAATTGTTCTTTGACAATGCATATATGTTCTTTGTAATTCACAAGATTTCAAGGATGGAATCCAAAATACAAGGGGGGTAATGTTAAGGGCAAAATTGTACTATCATTATTGCACAAAATGGACATAAGTGTAGTGTCACCATGGGACATAGTGGAGAGAAGGAAGTGTCACTATAGGATAAAATAGGTAGCATGAGGATAATTGAAATTAGGAATGGATAAAAAACAATTTGAATTGATGTTCATGGTAGGAAACTAAAAAGGACTATTCCAAGAGTTTTGAGTTGGGTGATCATGAAAAATTGAGTAGTTTTGATGAAGAGAAAAAGCTCATGAGAGAAATTAAAGGAAGATTTTGATGGAGAAGAACATTTGTGATGTTTTTGTACTTGTTGTTTTTGTTTTCAGATTTCAATTCCATATGGTTGAAAATCTATTTTCAAATTATTATAGATGTAATACTGGTGCATATATGGATTTTGAAATACCATTTTCTTGGGTTTTATTTTTAAATTTTTATAGTTTGTTATGATTATAGATCGTGAATGTTTAGAAAGTATGTTAAAATATAGAATAAAAGAACAAAATAATGTCAAAAGATTAACATTTACCAACACAAAATGTAAAATTCTTACCTAACATAAAAACGAAAGACACAAAACACTATAAACAACGATAAAAGACACTTAGGACATTGAAAACATAAAAATACAAAACACTTAGGACACTTAAGACATTTAGGACTTAGGATAGAAGACACAAAAACAAAAGACATTTAGGACATGACTACCATTGCAAATTTTAGACAACTATGGAACGTTCACATAATGGAATGGAATCATATAAGAGTTGCCCAAAACCCGCAACCTAATAAATGTTCCATTCATCATTTTCAACCAAACAGGAAAATAGACAAACCACCTCCACATAGGAAACATTGAAAGAAGAATCATGGAGTCCAAAAAATATTCATTGTTGATTTAATCTTCAAATCTTCCAATTTTGCCATCAAATTAGATTCCATTTCATATGTAGATGCAAAATTAGTGGGTCTCAAAAAGCTAATCTATGGATTGAATGGCTAAATATTGTGGACAAATATCAACTTGTCCATTTTTTTGTTTGAAAACATCTCCAAAGTGCAGTCAAAATGCCAACAATAGAAAAAATGTGTTATGTCTCTATTTGGTTGGCTAGGATGCCAAGTATATGTCATGCTAATATAACAAGGGTTGGAAACTTGTTTTTTTTTAATGCCACCAAAATAAGGCACATTTGCAATTTTTAACATCAATAAAATATTGACAACAATAAGCTCTTTTGACATGAGGTCCTTGTAAATGTTTGCATTTTTTGATGTGGTCTGAATAAAATCTTTAACATTGCCTTTTGATTGTAGATCTTCATTTTCTTCAACACTAGTAGGCATTAATAACTTGGTTGCTTCTGTTAGTAAAGGCAACTTGAGTTCTTGATCATATTTGGCAATAATAGAATCCCAAATTACCACTTGCATGTACATGTTTGCAAGTTGAACCCTTCATCTTTAACAAAATAAATAAAAAATTGGGTTAAGGAAAACCTATCTAGTAGTTTTTGTAATTTAGGAGCCATGGTTGCACTGCTTGTGTTTGAAACCTTGAACAACTTAATGGTGACATGTTTTGACTCCTAGTCCTTTGAAATAAAATTCATCACAATAGCAAAGACATCTCATGCTCCTTTTGACATCCATAAGTCAAAAGTGTAGGTGGCTAATAAACAATCAACCAATTCAGGTTGCACATAAATAGTCATTGTTTTTTCAACCAAGCCCAACAAATCGTCTTCAACAATAGTCTTCCTAGGTGGGAACACAAGCCGTGAACATAACTTGTATGTTAATTTTTGGAGCAAAATTGATTCAACAATCTTCATAAACATCAACCTTTTAATCACAAACAACATTACATTTTCCAAAAAACCAACATGAGTTGCATCATTCTTCTTGAACTTATTGGAAGTAGAAAGAAAACCAAAACTTGTACAAGGAGATACATGTGCCCTCTTTTTACTAGGCTCACAATTGAGTGGAGATCTTGGGGTAAGGTTTGTTGCATCTTCTAGATTTCTTTTTAGCAAAGCAGAATGGTTAGATTCCAAGTCAATTTCTCCCCCACAGAGAAGGCAAACTTTGACCCTTGGCTCTTATTTTCATCATAATTTTTCATTCATATCCCCAAATTGAAAATACAAGATCATTTTAGATATCTAAATTTCAAGAACTTTCCAATAGTATAAAAAAGTTTGATTTGAACAAGTTTCACTCCCTATATTTTATTGTCAAACATTCAGGAACTTGCTCTTGGGGGGAAATTGTTCCATGGGGCAACTTAATCCACTTTTCCTTCTAAGGGAGAAGGCAACTTGAAAGATTTGACCCATGACTTTTCTTTTCATCATAACTTTTAACTCATAGCTTCAAATCAAGAATGCAAGATCATTTTAGATATGTAAGTTTCGAAAGCTTTTCAATGGTATAAATAATGTTTGATTTGGATAACATTTACCTCATGTATTTTCTTGTCAAACATTCTAGAACTTGTTCCCTACAAGAAATTGCTCCTTGGGGCAACTTAATCCACTTTTCCTTCTAGGGGAAAAGGCAACTTGAAAACTTTGACCCACAACTTTTCTTTTCATCACTTTTAGCCCATAGCTTCAAATCAAGAATGCAAGATCATTTTAGATATGTAAGTTTCAAAAGTTGTCCAATGGTATAAATAATGTTTGATTTGGATAACATTTTCGTCTTGTATTTTCTTGTCAAACATTCAAGGACTTGTTCCATGGGGAAGTTGTTTCTCAAGGCAATTGAATCCCTTTCCCCAAAGAAGTTGCTCTTTGAGTGAGGGTGCTCCTTAGGGAAACATGGTTGGGGCTACCATTTTGTTTTTGCATTTAATTCGTTATTCTTATTTAGTGTTTGCCACACACAAACAACGTGTAATGAGCTTCCCTAACCCTAATTGCAACCCCTCTAGGTATGAAAATGTTATTGATCCCAACTTTTTAGAGGAACCTCGCATTATTATTCTCCCCAAGCTGGATCCAATTATGAATATTTAAAATAAAAAATTCGTTGGTTATGAAATGGAGGTGGGTGTTAACATTTAGAAAATGTTGAATACGAAGGGGGTTTGGATTTTTGAAAAAGAAAAAACTGATGGACATATATGCATATATCTGATATGATACTTGGGTAATGTTCAATGCAAAAAGTACCTGCCTCACATTGATCAACACCCAAGAAGCTTCAATTCCATATTCCATTTAAATACACATACCATGATCATAGATACCTTGTAACAAAAATACATACATATCGTATATGCCATTACATACATACATACATACATATAATGTATGTCCAAACTTGAAACCAGTGTTTGGTTGTTCTTTGATTTTGTTGGAGCCTTAGATTCTGGGCTTTTGAAAAAAATTAAACTAAAAGAATCTCCAGTTTGGCATTTTCAAGCAAAATGCACAAGTATAATGTGCTAGAACCCTGTCTGTAAATAAACGACCATAACACATAGAACTGTTAGTTCACTCAAAATACCAAATAAAAGAAATTCAAACCACCAAATCCTTTAATCCCATTGACCAAGTAAAAAAGATCTTCCGGCCTACACATAATGTTATTTTGCTGAACATTGAAAATAACAATCTGTTTCTAGCTTTTTGATTGGTCTTTTAAAAATCTCACACATACCAAACCCTGTTTACACATTTAACTGTTAATTCACTCAAGGCAACTAAAAAAAATTCAAACCACCCAATCTGACAATTTCATTGGCCAGAAATTTTTTTCTCCACAACTACACACAAGCCTATTCCACACCCTCTGTATATTACCAGTATCCTAATAATAGGGTTCATTTGTTTTCAAAGAATCTGTCATAAGAACTAGGGTCGAAAGAGCATAGTTTCACCTATATTTCACCCATTCCACCAATGTAAAGCACTTCCAGAGACCCACAAGTGATACACTTCAAATACAAAAGAAATCACTCTTTCCACAATGCCTGAACCTATACCAGTCGTCTATAGCATGTTCTATGCTGGGAGGTTCAAATTTCTAGTCCGCTCAGCTGCAAGCAATGCAATTTTCTTAAATTAAAAGAACTTTGGTCAGTTTTTTGCAGAATAGAAAAAACATGGAGAACCATGCTGCGTGGTTTTACCCAGAACCATGCAGGGCCGAAAAACAATCACACAGACAGAGCTCGATGGGAGGTATTTAGGGTCCATGTGCAAGCAGACAAAAAACCAAACAACGGGACACAGCTTGATTGGGGGGGGTGAGGGTATGTAACATCCATGTGCAAGTAGACGAAAAACAAGCGCCCAGACAGAGCTTGTTGGGGGCATTTTCCAGCTCACTTGATTTTGTCTTAGGATGCGTATTTACCATGGTCAAAGGCACTTCAAGAAAATTCAAGATTTTTACCATGGTACTGGTTGTAAACCAACGCCTTTTGACCTATGAAGGGGTCAGAGCGAACCAAGAGCCACAAGCTCCGCATTCAGTGGAAGCCTACTATGACTCAGTCATGTGCATGAACCCCAGCTGAATTGATGTCAGGTTCCACCTTAGTAAGGATATCAGGGATAGAGTCTTGTAGTAGGGATAATAGGTAAATACTGCGTCAGATGCATCAAGATGGTCTGTACATAGACAAGGGCTAATGGGTTATTAGTATGTAGCTGTCAAAACAGAAACTGAACAAAACCATCATCATGGCTATTAACTTAAACCCAATGGAAAAGTGTTTCCTGTTGTCACACAATACATCCCTCATTGCACACTGGTGGCTGTTGGTTCACTCGGGCCATAGGAAAGACAGTCAGGCCCACCCCCCACCCCGCAGGGGAGCAAGCATTCCATAAGGTGACAATTGCACTACAATGGTCTAATCCAGAGTGCAATCTATGACTGCACCATTGATGTGCAATACCAAAAGCTCTGTATTCTCAGACCAAAATCACAGCCATTCCATGCTATCCACATCAGCACTGTCACTGCCAACCTTGCATAAAAAAATATGGATGATGCCATTTTTGCAGCATTGGTAAGCAACTTCAAAGATCAAAAGAAGTGGGATATGACATTCAACTCCTTTCTAGCATGACTTTCCTTCTTGCCAAATAAAACAAGTCATAGAAATATATTTTAGGACCTTGTGAGGAACTCTTGCATTCTCAGTGCCTTGGGCTGGAAAGGGAAAGCCCACACACAGAATACAGAATGTTGGGAAAACATTTGCTAACATGGGCCTTTCCTACTCTTTTGCAAGTTTGTCGACCATTGGGAGTGGAGGATGTTGAGCAGGAAAACCTCACACCAAAATGACACTCAATACTGAACACAGTTTCTGGAACTGCCTCTAGAGAGATTCGCAGCCTAAAACTGAGTACATCTAAAGAGGTGCACAAGCTAGCCATAATGGCTATTACATAAAGACTTGCCTGCACCTGCACACACTGAAACAAACCGTCGCCATAGAGATCTGCAAAAGATGCCGGCTCCCATGATCTGCAGCTTTCATGTCTGAGTCCAGATGCACTCAACTGCCATAAAACCTGGCAAGATCAAAATCTCCCCTTTTGCTTGCACCCCCACTGCATGTAATTCACCTTCACCTGTCAGTCCAAAGGCCGTGTCAACTTTCAACCTCTGCGTCTAACCCGCAGAGCAGGAATTCCTGCAACCTGCAGGTACAACTTGGACACAACTGTGAGCTTGCTTACCAGATACTTTTGACAAATGCACCTTCGTTCCTACATTACTGCTCACATCAGAAATGGATTCCTGTACCACCAGAGAAGTAGCAAAAATGCTCCCATTACAGCTGACAACTCAAAGGATGTTCATTTCAATGGCAGCCTAGAATGCCGTCTGCAGCAATGCAGCAGTGCTGTACATTGCATCTATACCTGAGACCTGCGCACATGCTCAGGCTTATGTCAGTAACCCGATAGGGACTTCTCACATTGTGATGGCCTTTGCCATTCAGGTCTAGAGTAAACCAGAACATTTGTCATCAGGGAAATCAGGTGAGTTTTGGAATACAAACCACATCATATGGCTACTAATCCTCCGGTTCGGGTGCAGCATCTCGTGGCGCAGGCCCTGGAGAACCAGTTTCAACTGCTTCACGCTCCTCCCTTTCACGATTCCACTGTTCAATTCTTGCCCGTCTCTCTGCAGAGCCTTCGCGAGCAGGACTCCGGCCTCGTTTTTGACCAGGGCTTCGACTCCTGTCTCTTCTCCTGTTCCTGCTGTCATCAAATCTGCGTTCATCCCTGTCTTCATACCGACGACCACCACCACGGTGTCGCCCTCCCCGTCCTCGACGTGATTCAAAAAACTCCCTGCACACAACATATATAAAATAAAACAAGCATTACTTCATTCCATAGGTTATATTGTGCTCAAAGACCACACTCAAAACACCTGCTTTGAAGGTTCATATGAACAATAATACTGTTAGACAAAGCAATTAACTGTTTAAGAGTCACATCGATGCCAATAATCTCACAGCCAAACAAAATGAACATGATGACTACTCATGAAGTGATGGGAATTAACAACAAAAAATGAGACCCTAAGCTGAATTACACCAACACAAAAGCAATGATGATCACAGAGATGAGAGAAGTGGGCATACAAAAGATTGTTCATGCTCAAAATAACAGTTAAAAAGGCAAACACATGGTTGCTCAAAACAGGAGACTATAAAAAGTGCTAAACCTGATAAAAACCTACCTGTCACCATATCTTCGAGGACTTGCTGGCCCACGAGCTTGTCCACGACCATAAGGTGAGTGACTACGACTTCGGCTCCGCCTCCTGTAGCTTCCAAAGAGCTTTCTTCGCAATTCCCTGTCATCACATCAAAGAATCATGAAATTTCTGTAACAAAGCCAAAAGTACAAACAATAACAAAACACAACATAACAATGAAAAGGCAGAACTACCTTGAAATTTTCTTCAAGTGCATGAAATTGCAGTAGCCTCCCCTGTTGCAAGTATTTTCTTCATACTGCCTGCATGTTGCTTCACGAAAATCCGTGACTGGTGAAAAATCCAGAATGATGGGCCGACCTGAAAAGCCAATGCATACAGCACCAATTCAATGGATGAACATGTGAAAAAATGCTCAACTACACAGTATTTGGCCAATTGCAAAGAGCATGCTCTGAGATCAAGGTAGATGGATTATAATGTTAGATTAGGCCAAGGTACCACATTTCTTTCAGCTTTTCAGATTGTATCTTCATGAATGAAGTGAAAGAGGCATTGGGTCAGAACTTGGCCTAACACTGGTTCACAACCACTTTGTTCATTGCTCCAAGTTAATTGTGTCATCTGGATATAAAAATGCAGGATGGAATGAGTATGGAATCATGAGATGACTTGTAACATATGTACCACACATGAAAACTATTTTATGAGCAGTAAAAAGTTACCCAGGAACCTGAGAAGCACACTACTCATCTCCATTGAAAACCCAAGGAATATTTAAGTTTCCAACACAAAGATGGACTAGAAAATGGCATTACTCCCAGGAAGGTGGACTCTACACACCTGCATAAAACCGTCCATTAAGTGCGTTGAGAGCAGCTGCTGCATACTCCTCCTCACGGAACTTTACAAAGACATTCCCAATCTGCACCACATCAATCCTCAAAACACTCCATCAGAAATCATTCTTGACTACATCTTTGAATGAAAAAATGCATGAAATGAAAATGTTAGCAAGAGAAATGTTCAGAAAAATGTCATTGGTAGCAACAGACAGGCATGTTCAGACACTCAGCCAACAGAAATACTTTTTTTGTTACCATGTGATCGGCAAGGTTGTCGCAGACATTTAGATTCTCAATCTCGCCATACTTGCTGAGTTCTTCAAATATGTCTTCATAAAAGTCCTGATCCAAAAACGTAAAAGTGTCATGTTACAGAGACAGAAATCTTTACATATCGATGGTGTGTCTCAAAACAAGTATGTCAGTGCAAGCATGAAAGGGCCCTCAGCCCATGCCACGGCACTGCATCACATGGTACAATCAAAGGGTTTCCGGTCATTGATATTCCTTTCTTTCAACAGATTGCAGGTAGCGGACCGGCCCGACGTAAAGCGTTAAAAGGCCCAGCACTGGGAACCCTAAGACATCTCCCGACTACCAAAACAAAAATACCAGTGTGATCAAAACTGCCTGAGTTTCGTCGGCCAGACACGAGAACTCCATCTTGTGACCATTCGGATAACTGGAGATACGAAATCCAAACGCCTGACTAAACCTGACAACAGAGAAACAAAAACACAGACCGGTATCCACGCACACATGTCCGCCGGCACATACCTCGAAATGCTCCTGGAGCTTGCGAGGGTCGGACTGCTGAATGTTACCATGCTGGTCCACGCCGCCATGGAAACCAGCATCTGGAGACTGATACATGTTAGCGAGCAGAAGCGTCTGGCTGGCCGTAGGCCGATTATGGAGACGAGAGCAGCGGTCTCCATGCCTGCACACCCCTATCTTGAAGTAGAACGGACAGTTGACGCGATCCTTCTCAGTACCGAAAATGGAGGCCAAATGCTCCGCCATAACACTTCCGTGTTCCTGTCACTGCAAACAAAAGGAAGAAACACGATTGGTGATGATGCGAGCGAGCACAACAGATACAGAGATATCGAGCAGCGCGCGGGCGAGCGACCGTAGCAACAAAAACGCGTGATCATAGAGAGCGAGAGCCAAACCAAACCCTAAAGGACACACCAAGCGCCGTCTTGATCCTACACTAGCTACCTACGTTTGGAGGCATCCTAGGGTCACTTTTCACCGTGGTTAAAGTAATAACTACTGACCTGGACTAATTCTCTGGCCAGGGTGCACCAGCAACTACCTAGACTGATAACCTCCATTACCTCCTTGAGTGAGGCCTTTTAGTGTTGGAAATGGACAGCAGATGGATGAGAGAATAGAGATGATAAAAACACTCATTTACAACAAACTGCCCACCCAACTTTAGGATCACAAAGATGTTACAAACCTGTGATTCATCCCCAAGGTCTAGGCTTCTCTCAAATAGGAGGTGAACACCCCATGCAAATGTTACTTGCCCTAGAAATGTAGGCCATGCACATGCACAAGGCCATCATATCATGTAGATGGCACCTTCCTCTCATTGGAGTGAATCATCACATGCACTGAAATATTTTCTAGTAAAACTTAAGTAGAGATATTTAAATAAACTTACCTAACATATTTCATAATCTCAAAAATATGTGCATCTAACACAAATATCTCAAGTGATTATAATTTGGTAAAAGTAACTTAAATAATTTGGTAGAAAGTTGATATTTAACCTCCCACTCAACGAGCTATCAAGTTACACATTTAACCACCCTCATAAAGTGTCAAAAATATTCATACTTATTAACAAAAAGTCCTTTGATCAAAATATCTACAAACACATTTTTTGTGTTGCAATACACCAACTTAATAAAGTCTTTAAATCAACTTTTTTTGCACTAAATGATGATGAATTTCAATATGCTTCATGCAAAATGAAAGATTGAGTTTTTTGATAAAAATAAACAATTTTGATTGTTCTCGTATATGACAATGGGTTTCATCTATGGAACACCAATGCTTCCAAAAAGTGATGAAAGTCACATTGCTTGCCTTATTGCTTGTGAAGTTGTTGTACATTCATCTTTTGTTGACTACATGGCAATATAAAATTTCCTTCTTACTATTTTAGTTAATGGCACCATTTCCCAATATAAAACCATAACTTGATGTGGATTTGTAGTCATTTATATTACTAGCCCAATCTACATCACAATAAGCACACATTTGTGTACTTCCATAAATAATATGATAATCCCCAGTATTGGAACATTGACTTTGGTAGACATTCCTTTCGGAGTGCACTTGACCCATATTGTTTTTATCAATTAATTAACTATGGTAAATGTTCTTTTCATAATGCACTTGACCTTTCATGTTCTTGTTGGAACCTTGGCTATGGCTTATGTTTCTTTCAAAACAAACTTAGTGTTAACTATGATTTACATTCCTATCAAAATCTACCTAACCCCGACCATGGTTTACATTTCCATCAGAATGTATTTGGTGCCTTGTGTTCCTTTCCAAACGTTGGTTACGATTTACATTTTCATCAAAACATGCATGGCCCTAGCTATGGTTTATTTTCCTTTTGAAACACGTTTGGCTTTGGCTACGATTAACATCTTCGTTAGAATGCACCTTTCCCATAATAATATTTTTGATGTTTTTTCTAAAGCACAAACTAAAGTCCAAATTATGCCTTTTACATAACAAAAAATATTTTTCATTACAATCTAATGTGATTGCCCAAGATTACCCATAAATTGTTTAACAAGCCCCACTATGTGTGTAATATTAAATCTTGAGCATACCATTGTATACATGAGACTTCCAATAGCATTTTATATGGGATAGCCCACAATGCTTTCAAGTTCACATCATTTACAGGTCAAAATCAAATCATCAACATGCAAAGCTATGATCACATAGAGTTTTTTTTGGGTCTTCTTAAAATAAATATTATGGTCAACAAAACTCCTTTCAAACTTTTGAGATAAGAAATATGCATTAATCTTGTGGTTTCATTCATAAGGAAATTGCTTCAAACCATACAAGGATTTTTAAAGTTTATAAGGTATCGGTTTGCTTAAGTGTTTCAAAAATACCATCCTTTGTAGTTTTTTGGGCAATTTTTGGTACAAAATACCACCTAAGGTAATGTTAAATGTGTGATAATACAAATTTAAAATTACAAATTTGTAATATTGAATAAACACATTAAAAAAATGTGAAAATATTTCCATGGATATGAATATAAATTGTATTTTGGTGGTAGTGTATAGACACCAAAATACTTGTCTTGTATAGCAAATATTTTTTATGCATGTAAAATTATTATAGTATAACCATTTGTATAAGAAAAAAACTATAGTAAGTTTATATTTATTTTAAAATGCATTTTTTTAATACCTTATTGGCCCAATTACATATATTGATGAACCCCTATATTGTTAGGAGCATGCTAAAAATCAACAATTTGTTGTCCACGTAACAAATACTTTGATTTTTTGTGTGAATGGACAAAAATCACCTCTTAGTGTATTTAACATGATCTATTTTAATGCCCTATCTATTTGTATATTTAAAATTATTCCTTTCAAAGGTTGTAGTCATATGGTTTACAAGTGGGTCCTAGACTTTCAAAATACGCAAAAAATATGACTTATTTTCACCAAATATCAAAATTTTCTATAGATTTGATTGCAAAATGGGTAGAAAATTGTCACAAGTCATGTGGTTTGAATGTTTTATGAGCTTGACACATATTAATTATGTAATTTGTATGTATAGGTGGAAAGGTTTTAAAATGTTGTGGTCTTTTAAAATATTGAAAGATTGCAATACCTTTATCATTTTTGAGACACTCAAGCACACCCTAACCGTACATACCATATTTTCCATATCACTGACCATAAAGCCTTCTAGTTGTTGCATATATATATATATATATATATTTCTGAAATATCTCCATTCAAAATGACAGTTTTAACATCCACTTGATGCACTTTGAAATCTTCAATGGTTGCAATTACAAATACAATTCAAATTGATTCCATTCATGCAACAAGATAAAAGGTTTCATTAAAATCAATGTACTTTCAACTTATGTAAATTTGTCGGCTACCAAATAAGCTTTATGCTTTGCCATAGAACCATCGACATTATATTTGATTTTGGCGATCCATTTACAACAACTCATTGGTTTATAATTAGATGGAAGAAGAATAAGCATCCAAGTTTTATTGTCTCATAAAGACTAAAATTCAAGATCCATGGTTTTTTTCCAATGTTATGAATCTTTGTTATTCAAAGCCTCCACCAAAGAATGGGGTTCATCAACATCAATAGAAAAAACACATGAAAGATTCATGTCTTTGTCGACCATTATTAAATTTTTTAACATCGATTGAGGAATTATTTCACCTTTCATTTCTAGTTATTGATTTAGAACTGCTTATCCTAATATAAAATCTAACCTTGAAACCATTATTTCCTCATTAAAGTTTTTGGATCCATCAAAGATAACATCACGACTAATGATAACATATTGGTTTATAAGGTTGTACAATTTTTACCCCTTAGTCTCTTCATAATAGTCAATGAATATGCATTTGACTCCTTTGGAATCCAATTTTGTCCTTGTTTCTTTTGGCACATGAACAAATGTAACATAGCTAAAAACATGCAAATGACTTATGGAAGATTTATATCCACATTAAACCTCGTTTGTGTCATGCTAAAATGTTTTTTGGTAAGGATTCGATTCTAGATATGTATTACAGTTGCCATTTATTTTGCCTAGAATATATGATCTAATAATTCATATTTTGCAACATATATTGCACATTTTAAACCAGTGTTCGATTATTCCTTTTAGTTACACCATTATGTTATGGTGTGTATGGAGTGGTTGTTTGCTTCACAATGCCATTCTCCTTGTAAATTGCGTTGATTTTTTTTTAATTACATTCTTAACCTCTAACACATTTCATTGCCTTGATCTTACTTCTAGTTTGATTTCCTGCCAAGTTTTTGAAAACCTTAAGCTTGTTAAACACACCAAATTTAGTCAAGTCATGGTATAAAAAAATGTTTTTTAGAGAAATCATTAACAAATGTTTAAAAACATTATGCCACTCCATGAGATGTTATTGCCATGGAACCACATAGGTCTATGTGCATAAGCCCAAGAATTTCCTTTGCATGAAAAACATCATTCAAAGGAAATGCTTAGGGTATGATGGTGTTTACCATATACACATCTATTAAAGAAATTCAACTCATGATCTCCATTGCCTTCAACAAGGTTATTTTTGTCCATGGTTGTTAAAGCCTACATAGAGACATGCCCAAATTTCTAATGTCACAAGTCATTTCTCTTAATCTTGGTGCTACATTATACAACCAAGGATTGAACAACTCCAATTAACATATATATAATATTCCTTTTTGAACATCTTTAGCATGCGATTACCTTGTTTGAATAAAAAAATTTCAATCAACATTTGGTGGTTTCAAATTTCATTTTGAACTTTGTTTTGTTAATTGACGAATTGATAATAGATTCTGTGTCAACTTTGGAACATACAACACATCTCTAATACATTTGGAAATCTCATTTGGTAAGTTGAAGACAATAATGTTTTTCCCATATACATCAAGTGTACTATTGTCTCCAAGATATATTTTGTTACTTAAAGTAAGCTCTTGAAAGGTTATAGATCCTTCCTTTTAAAATGCCAGATGTTGTGAATCTTATAATCAACAAATCATGCACCCTTGTAAGTTGCAGAAATAGATAAAGTAGTACAAGAACAATTTTGTTTATTGTGGCTAATTATGAAAGACCTTTGAATTTGTTCTTTTAATTCATTTTTCTTGTGACATTATAGATTGCAAAATGACCTTTGTTGCCACAGTTGTGCAAGTTCCTTTTTTCTTCTACTTTTCATTCTTGAATTTCTTCTAATCTACAACCTTTTGAACTTCCCAAAGACACTTTCAACGATTAGTGCTTCATGTCTTATACCATGGTTAAATTGCACTTTTCATTTACATTGTAATTCTTCTTATTACAATTGTCCACATACTAACTCCATAAACAATTGACCAATGCAAATACTAAGTGAAACCACAAGGGTATGAAAAAACAATGGTAAACTCCTTAAAACTATGAATGCAAAATCTTCATTATAAACTTAATGATCAATGTTTGTTAATTGATCTATAATCATCCAAAGCTTGTCAATATGAGCTTGCATTGAGGTGCCTTCCTCCATTTGGAGATTATAAACCTCTTGACATAATTGTAATTTGTTGCCAACATGTTTTTTTTCAAATTAATGTTGCGCAAAGATTGTCCAATGCATCTTTTGTAGTTTTTACACGTGTTACATGATGCAATAGAGAATCAACAACATTTAGGAGAATGTATACAAGTCAATTTTGTCTTGGTTCATGAATAAGTAGTGTTCATGCTTCCTTCAAGAACAATTTTTCCAAATTCAACTTCTAGTGACAATAATTTTCTTGAGGCGATTTCCCACAAATCCATCTCATGCAAGAAAAATTCCATCTTCATTTTCCATGTATGAAATTTATTGCCATTCAACTTTTCAAGACTTTGAGCATAAAAAATGGACGCTATGATTATGAATAAAACAATGGCAAAAAACAAAACACTTAAAACTTTGAAACTTTTAGCAAAATGTTAAAAAAACAAAACACTTAGAGCTTTGAAAACTTTTAGCAAAATGCTCCAAAAAAAAAACACCTAGAGCTTTGAAACTTTGAGCAAAATGTTAGAAAAACAAAACACATCTAATGATTCAAAGTTTTCAAAAATTGTAGAAGAAAACTTTAATCCTTTTGGCCTTCGAAAGCGACCATGCTCTGATACCATGTTGGAGAATAAAGATGATAAAAACATCGAATTATAATGAACTTTCCACCCAACCCAACGACGTTACGAAATGAACACGTGAACATGAGCCTGTGACCCTGAACTTACGAGCAGGAATGGATATTTTTGGAATATTATGATGATGTACATAATATTTTTAAAATATCCATATACTACATAAGTATGATGTGGAAATATTTTTCCACATGTACATGGATGAAAGTCACAAATGGATGAAAAATTTGGATGAAAGTTGAACATCAATGAACTTTTTGGATGACAAATATAAGTTGATGAACAATTTGCATGAAAATTTTGATAGGTTGAAATGTATGGATGGAACTAATTCCAAAACAATTATGTCAAATGAAAAATAAATTTACATGGATGAAAGTTACAGAAAGATGAAATATTTGGATGAATGTGGAACATGAATGAACTTTTGGATGATGATTAGAAATAGACGAATTATTTGGATGAAACTTATGGTTGGTTGAATGTATGGATGAAAGTAATTCCAAAATAGTTATGATGAATGGAAATTACTTTATTCACATAATTTTTCATGTCCAATTCCATCTGAAAAAAAAGGTATCAAAGGCGAAACTCGAAGGAGTTACATTACAATGTAAAAGGGTGAAATAATAACTTGTGTAAGTTAAGTCAAGTCACATAGTAAGTCAAGGGTAGGAAATCCACATAATGATGGAATGGAAAACTGTTTGAGAAATTAATGAATAGTGCATTACACACATCATGCTAAAGTTAATTTTCATTTATGTAGCATATTAAATTCCAAAAGAATAGAAACCATAATAGTCTTATTTAACAACAATTTAATGACTTTGTAACCTAATTTACCTCCAAGACTTTAGTACGATCTAATAATCTATGAACCTAATTCCAGTTCCAGGGTGGATAGTAGATGAATGGTTCTTTGCTCCCAAAATACATGACATATTGCAAGATGTAATACAAGTTCTTATAGGGCACCCATGGCCACCACTTGCCCAAGGATGAAACCATCATGGAAAAAAAATCCATGCAACTGCAAGCCAGGTAATCACTAATCGTTATTTCATATTACTTACAATTTTCTAATAGTCCTGAAAGGAGGTGATAAATTTGTCCATATCACGGAGGAGGAATGTTTAAGGGAGTTAATAATGTGGCTTCAAGAGTTCGTCCCACCTCCCACTTGATTTCTCACAAAATGGATAGTTTGAAAGTGTCGAGACGATGTATCTTCTTCCCATTCCTTGATTTTGGCCAAGCATATGGATCCAATGGCTTATAAGTAGGGGTAGAATTATCATCGCCAAAGAGATTCCAAAGGGCACATCCGGGAGGCTACTTCATGCATGCAGATGTGTTGTCCCCAATCGGATTAACGAAAGGACATTTTGGCTTTTCCAAAAGCAAGAAACTGGCTTCCTCTAATGCCACCACTTCAATTTGAATGAGATTTGTCCCTTTTTGCGCATGCCATAAGGAAAGCAAGGTTGGCATATTGAGTGCATATTTCTTGCTTGTCCCTCCCACACAACGCATAAGGTCATCATGACAAAATCAAAACTTATGTAGCTCAATGATACACCTTGGGTTGCAAACGAAGAACTAACATAACACAGAGTAGGAATAACATGACTTGTTTGTTATGGAATGATTTTGGTTTTGCAATAATGTTTAATGTCTTTTGGCAATATCTAACAACGATTGCTTGACTTCAAAGGACAACGTTCCATTTGCCAAATGCCATCCCCATAGAGGCATTCAAGGACCTCCACACCATTGTGGGTGACAACAAGATTAGTGTCATTGCCCTTTCCCACATCTATAATTGACGATTGGTTGATTGGAGCCATTGCATTGGCCATTTTCAGATGAGAAAAAATTCACTCAATCATGTTAGTGTGAATCTACTTTTGACCCAAATGGAAGGTCTGCCTTGTGTTTGGTTGATCCAAAAATTTCCTCACCTTCCAAGTGCGGTATTCTAGTAGAAATACCATAACTTGAGGTGTACTTGGCAATTGCAATAGCAATTTGGGTTGGGTCCCTAAATGGATTGGCCCTATGTAAGTGCAATTCATTCTTGTCCGGATTGATCCTAAATGCACCTCCTTGTAAGAAGGCATAATATAATGAAAACTACCTCAATGGTCACATGTAATTGTCAAACATTACAACAAAGAGGCAAGGACCTTTCTTGCCATATTATTACAGCCAAATGTTATGGATTATTTTAGATAAATTATAACTCGGCATATCAACTTCCTCCTCCAAAGAAAATTTCTACAAACATCTAAAAGGAATGAAGTTAGAACTCAAGAAGGACAAATGGAAAATAAAATTTGAACAAAGTAATTGGGAAGGACTTACATCTAACATGAAGCCCCCCATTGTCACACACAAAAGTGTCAAAAACTAAGCCAATTGTTAACCTCATGAATGGTGCCCCCGTTTGTAGCTCTATACGAATACCACCAAGACCAAAAGTAGCATATCAAAAGTCAGCTTCCTCCAAGGATGTGGTTTTTTTGTACTCATAATAGAGGGCTTTGTGTCGATCATGAAACTTTAGTGTGATCAGCTGCTTAGTGTGTTTGTCCAAAGATTAAGTCCAATGGAAAAAAAAGGTTTGCTATTTGTCAACCATCTTCATTATAGGATTTCTAGTCCCATAAACAATTTGAACAACATTCTAATTTACTTGTGCACCATCCACCATGAACCCCTTGAAAACAAATGTATCTAACCTTTTCTTTTCAACAACTGCGTTCAACTTCCTCCATAGAATGCAGTGAGCTTTTGCATCCTCAAATTACATGTCATAGAATGTAATTGTCATGACCTCACAATAGACTAGGTTGTAAACATGACAGGCCATGGTCATCCATCCTTGAACACGCTTTACATGATTAAATATTATCCACGGATTTTGCAAAGCATCATCCGGTTGCATTCATTAGACTAAATCAAATATGGATGCAGCTCCATCGATAGACATCTTGGACAAATAAACCTTCTGCCCTACTTGTTGATTAGGAAAACAACTATTTTAAATATAATCATAACTAGACATGCTTTCAATTTTATGATACAATCAATGGAGCCGAAGTTATTTGGACAATGTTTCAGTGAAGCAATGAGATTGTGTATGCTAGGGGAGCACAAAGGAGCAAACTTTAACAACATTTGATCTAATTTTTCACTTTTGAAAAGCTCCATAGGACCTCTTCCATCCTTGTTGAACAAGTGACGAGAAAAAAATGTCTTACTCATAGATAAAACAATGGATGAAATAATAGCAATTGGCATGTGATAGACCTCATCTACAACCATGTTTTTCATCTCTTGAAAAGATTGTCTACACTTGCCGTCTATATTCGGATGGGCATGGGTGCCCAAGTGGATTGGAGCTCTTGAAAGATTTGGAAATTTGTGAACAACATAATACATTATGCAACTGCAAGTTTATAAACATGTGGGAAAAATTTGTAAAACTTACAATTGATGGTACAAATTAGGAATTTCGCAAAACATTGCTTAGATATTAGAAGTTGCAAACTATCCCCTTGCCAAGAAACTTCATTTCGCACATAAAAACATTGAAATAAAGGATAAGAATCATTTTGACAACACAAATGTCCAAGGCATTTCGTTGTTTTGAAACCCAATCCAAATGAATTTTTAATGTTACTAATTTGTAACTTGCACCAAGTATGACCATTGACCTTTCTATCCATACCTTATAGTTGTCCGGATTGTCCCAATGGATGTCAAATAGGACAAAGCTCAAATAATATGTTACCATTGATTTTGTGGGAAAATAATTCACAAATTCAATTATGATTGCCTCGTAATTTAGGGATTTCAATTCAGAATAAATGTGCAGAGTCAAAGACATCACCTTTAGCAAATCAATAATGTTGGAGAAAGCAGCCATTTATGGCAATTCCATCCACAAAGGTTGCACCTCGTAAGCTTGCGAATTCATGAACGACACTTCCATTCGCAAAGGTTGTTATTTGTTAGCTTGTGAATTCACATGCGGCGCTTCCATTTGGAAAGCTTGCTTTTCGTTAATTCATGAATTAACAAAGATAGGGATGATAACATTGGGAGGGGAAGGGCCTTCTTCGTCAAAAGAATCACAAAAAATCGATAAATGATGACTTTATAATCGAAACATAAAATTTCGAGTCGTGAGAAACCACAATGGGTTTTTCTTCATTAAAATGCCACTTGCAACAATGTTAGCCACTGATGTAGTTGTGCCTAGTGTTACAATTGACACGCTCCCAAGTTTTTAATTAGACCCAAGATGGGTCGAAGTTACTCACATAACAAAATTGTGAAGAACTCGGGGCATGCTTCTAGCTCTCAGCACTAGAAGGGGTAGAGGGGCATGCTAAAGCTCTGGGATAGGACTAGGATGAGTGACAAGCTTTAGTTACTTACTCAAACTTGCATCAAACCACCCAACAAGTTGGTTAGTTCACTTTTTGGAGCACCTTTAGTGCTAGGACAAGCCACGGGCAACTCTGGACTCATAAGACTCACCATGGCCCGGACTCGGGGAAGCCACCACCTTCCCCCATATAATATACTTTGTGCCTCTTCATGGCACCCACATCCGAATGGCTTTTTGTCCCGGGACTCCCAAAGAGGAGTCCCAAAATTGTCCCGATTTGGACTTTCGGGACTTTGCGAGGTCATAACTCTTTGTTCAGACCTTCAATTAGGATGAGGTCTGAAGCAAACTTGTAGCTCTCCTCGAGATATTTCCAATAGTGTATCGCACTCCACCTGCACGCATTAGGGTCGGGTCGATTCTTGACTTTTAGTGGTCGGGAGTCAAACTGCCAGTTTGACTCTTGGCCCTTCTTTTTGCCATAACTTGTGTCGCAAATGTCCAAATGGCCCATGCGAGCCCATTTTCAACATCTACACTTTGATAGCTTTCCAATGATATAAAAAACACCCCAATGCAAGGTGTTTTGGCCCCTGCAATCAAACTCTAAAGTTTTGGGAGTCCCAGAGGACTCCCAAGTCCCAATTTTGGGAGTGTGAGTTTCATCGTCACATTCTTTTCAAAGTAGGGTTGCGACAACAACATTATCTTGAAGATTGTTAAGCATGTTCTCACCAATGATTTGATACCTACCATTGGTAATAGACCAAAACATCTTTCTAGGGTTCACATCCGAAACTTGGTAAATAGAACTTAAAAAAAAGTTATCATCCATGTAAGAAACATATTTATAAACATGCATAGATCCTTGTCAAAAAAAAAACATTACACAAAAGACATTTTTAATCATTTGGACAACTCCAGAATCAAAAACCAAGATGGTAAGATTTGGTTTCCCTAAAACATTAAAAGTAGCCATCGATATTAAAAGAGAAGGCAATCAATGAGATAAATCTAACAGTAGTTTCACAAGTGGACAACAAAAAACGTTGTTGCATTAGGAACTCAATTTAAGGGAAAAATGAATTAGAGATCAAGAATCCAATGTGAAAGATAGAAATATAGAATTGTATTATTAGCAAAATGCAAGGATGAATAACAATCTCCAATGAAAGACAACAATGTGAATGGAATAAGGAGACATATATTGGCAAAACGCATGTATTTTTCCCCTCACATAAATTTGAACGATATAGTTAACAATGCAACAATAAGAATAAAACTGGTGGCAAAAAGGGAAATGAAAAATACCAATACAAAGCATACAACAAACCTAACATGAAAGCAAGGGAAAATTGAAAAGTTAAATAAATATGCGAAAAAAATAGTGAACATAACAACAATAATGAAACTAGAGAATTAGGGGTGTTGTAAATTTATGTGAAGACCTATATCTTGGAGCAATACATTGTTGTTGATCAATCTGTCCTTGGATAATCCTAATAATTGAATTGCAATCACATATTCGTGTTGGGAAATAGAAACGAACTGGAGAAAATAAATTATAATTTTTTTGCTTGTAAGAACTCAAAACATTGATCCCAATTCAATCGAAAATTAGATGGTGGTGTGTGTCTAAAATTAATGGGTGTAATTTCCAACAAAATTTCAAATTATTAGACCTTTTATACATACTAGATAGTGGCCATTATATACCATTGTCCCAAGCCTAAACCATGGTCCAATGGAATCATATATTCCCATTGGTGAAGGCATAGGAATGGTCCCAAGGTATTTAAACATAGTCCAATACAAATTTGAATCAAATTAACAAAGAACATAATTGGCATGAACTAGGATTGGAAGCATGGAGAACCTACATTTAAGCTAGATTACAAGCCAATTCATTTTGTATTATTGTTTATCATTTGCCCTTATATGGGGGTGCATGATTGAGCCATGAACCATCACAAAATAAAGGACGAAGGCCAAGAATACCATAGATTGGATTATGATGAAAATTATAGAAATATGGGATTCCACAGGTAAAAACCATTAAATTCCTATTGGAAAAAGAGCTTGTGTGGTTAAAAATAAACAATAAGGAATGAATAAACCGACTTACCATAAAACTAAAGGATATCCAATAATTAGTAGAATAACAAAAACCGAAGGTTGGATTTTCAATATATGAAAAATCTAACAATGTGGAACCATAACATTAACTAGCAACAAAAGAATCCAACTAGTCCTTCTAGAGTGTCATATCAAATCAAGCAAACAAACAAATCCTGCATAAGTGATTGGATTTTGGTGGCATGGGGTTCGCATGTTAGTCAACATTAAGCCCAATTAATGATATAACAACACCGCCAACTTATTCAAGCAAGTACAAGTACATGTTAGGTTGAACATGCAATTATTCTTCAGGGAATAACTAACTATGACCAATCAAGACTTCACAAATACTTAGGAGTATGTTCATAAATTTTTGGTGTTATTGTTAACATGAAACAAACAAGGTGAAGGTATGTATATAAATTCATTAAACATTTTCAAAAAAATGTTTCTTAGGTTAGTAGTTAAAAACATTTGGTCATTTTGATAGTGTAATTTGATAAGCAATAATTCTTCACCATTGTTATCTTAATGAGTTAAATGGAAGTGTAGATGATTGATTCTTGGAATTTCATCTTTACTATCCAAAACATCCATTACCAAGTGTTTGTAATGTAATTAAATGGAGGCGGAATAATATTGAATTGTCAAAATTTCCTATAAGCAAGGACAATAACAAACTGTTAATAATTATTACATAATCCATTTAATGATTGGCATCAGGCCTAATAGACACATTGAATAATGAGTTGTCCTAACACACAAAAAACCAATTTGAATAAGTAATTGTTAGCTATACATTAGTTGAACGGTCATGGGTACAAGATGGATGTAGGAAAAGTCGAAAAAATGATTACATCCTTTAGAATAGAAAGTATAAAGGCACAAAGTGGATGCAAATGTAACATTTTTCAGATGTTGAGGGCTAGCAAACTTCTAACCATAGCCCAACATAGGAGTAGAAGAAGGCACGATAACAAGTGGACTCATATCAAAACGAAACAATGAAAGCTAACAATGGTATTGAGGAAAATAGGGAGATGCACCTTGCAAGTTCCTAGACAAGAGGTGCCATATCTTTTCTTAGAGTGGAACGAAGATGTGTTGTGTTGTATTTTAGCAACTTTCATATCTTCTAATACATTTTTTATGCAACTATGAAGGAGATAGAAGTATCAGGAAGAGGAAAGGAGCTTGATTTTTCTCAAGGGAGGAAGGAATCATTAGAGGTAAGATTTTTGCATCATAGGCCCAACTACATTGCAAAGTCAATGAAAGTACATTAACTGAAAAGATTTCATGAATTATAATTAGTGCACTATTATCATCAAAGAAGGAGGTAGAGGTGGGCTATGGCGAAGATTAAAAGGATGACGACAACAACACACAAGACACAAGTCCTCATCCTTCAATAAGTGTTAACATAATTACATTTAAAAAATGAACTTCTGCTTAACAAAAATTGTGTTCACAGTTTAGGGTTTAAGGTTTTTTCATAGATCAGTCTAATAATGTTTATACATCAATTTGTGATTACATTTGTGAAGGTTGGATAGTTCCAAACAGCTCAATATTTGTAGAATTCAATTGGAGGAATTCAAAGCATAACTAAAAAAATTTAATTTTTTCAAGCAAGGTTTCAATTAGTTCCTTAGTTTCGTACATAATTCAGTTTTGATTGAACTAATCAGTCAAAGCCCAAAAAGTATAAAGTTCTTGCTTTAGTTCATATTTGTGAGTGCAGTAACACCTTTATAAACAAATTGTTTACCTTTTTTTAGGGTTTCATCAAACAAATAGTTAAGGTTTCAGACCACACATGTATATAAATGGTCATTCTTAGAAAAATATTTCTTTGTGCATGAAGAAGGAGAAGGCTTGGAAACCCCAAGAGCTTTCAACACACCTCAAGAGGAGAGCAACACGTTCAAGGTAAGAACTTGGAACTCCAACCTTGCTTTGTTTTCAAGTTTTCATCTTTAGAAAAATTTGAGCTCAAGCTTGGATTTGAGCTCACAAAAACTTGAGCTCAAACCCAAGCTTGAGCTTGGATTCTAAGGCGATGGCAAAATCAGCCAAAAAAAAAAAAAAAAATCTAACTTTAGCTTGGCTTCAATTTTTAGCTATAGCTCTAGCTTTAGCTTGGCTTCAATTTTTAGCTCTAGCTCTAGCTTTAGTTCGGCTTTGATTTCTAGTTCTAGTTCTAACTTTAATTCGACTTCGATTTCTACCTTTAACTCATCATCGAAAAAAGCTCAAATGTAGTAAAAAAAGGAGCCCAATTCCTTTTTTTTTACTATAGTCGAACTTTTTTCGACAATGAAAAAAATTCAGCTGTAGCAAAAAAAAACAAGAGCCAAATTCTAGTTTAGCTTTGAAATTTTTTTTACTCAATCCGAGTTTTGCCCAACATTGAAAAAAACTTCAATTGAACAAAAAATGGTCAACCTTGGGTGTGGCTCCAAACTCGGAGTTGGGCCCAAGCTTGACAATTTTTTTGCCCCATCCAAGCTTCTATTGGCACCGAGAGAAGCTCAAATGGGGAAAAAAAAGAAAGCCAAACTTAGGCCTGGCTCCGAATTGGGACCCAAGCCCAAGCTTAGCCTTTTTTCTTTTTGTTCCATCCAAGCTTCTTTTGGTGCTGATAGAAGCTAAAATGGAGCCAAAAAACCTTAGTTTAGGCCAACTCCCAATTCAAGCTCCATCCAAGCTTTTCTTTTTCCTTTTTGTTCCATCTTTCTTTTTGTTTTTTTGATTGTGCTCCATCCGAACTTCTCCTAGCACCGAGAAAAGTTCAAATGGAACAAACATAATATGCCAAGCTTGGGCCCAACTCCCAATTTGGAATTGGGTCCAAGTTCTAGCTCAACTACTTTTTTTCTTGCTCTTGGAAAACTTCTCTTGGTGCCGAGAGAAGCTTAGAAGGAGCTCAAGGAATTGAGCTAAAGCCTAGAGAAAACCTTGGATGCTTGGCTCCCTTTTTTTCCTTAGCTAAACTTTCTAAGTTCAACTTTTTTTTTAGGAAAAAATCTTGAACTTTCTTGTGTCTACGTTTGTAAGACATATCTTGCAGAGATATTTCCATCACAAGGATTATGGAGACGCATGAGGTCTTGGGTGCATTGGACCTACACTTTTGTTTGCAAAATTCTAAATTGCTTTCATAGTTTTTTTGTGAATTTGAAACATTTTGAATTTTTTTGTAGATTTCTCAAGTGGTGCCATATGCAAGCTCCTTGTCCTTTGGTAGGACTATTCAAGCCATTGAGAACCATACCAAGTTTAACAACTCTGAAGTCCTTGACAAACACAAGATGGTGTTGAAGAACAAAGCCCGGTGGCTATTCCCTTGTGCCGAATGATGCCGGTTGTTCATCCTGCTCCCAAAATTGACATCCTCAAAATGGAGCAAGTGTTCCAAATTGGCTATTAAGGAGGGGACAAAAAAAATTATGTTTCACCTTTCAATTGGAAGGGGCAAGAGGAATTCCAAGAACAACACATGTTTTCTTGGAATCAACATTGGATGTTTGAGAATGAAAGATTTGAGTTTTTCTTGTTGTTAATCCTAACCTTAAGTCTTTTTCCAAGTGCATGTTTTTTGTGTGGGATGGGAATCATAGGTTGTAGGCTTGGCTGCTTTACATTGATTTTTTGCATGATGATGAACCCTTTTGGCACATCTCTATTGATTCCATTGTCCTTGACACCTCTCATGGGCTTGTTTAGCTTCTCATTGCCATGACGGAGCTCAACATGTATGTACAAAATGAAATTAACAAACTGTAATAAAAAAATGAAAGAAGATGGATGTGAAATCAAATGTCTAACAAGTTCTCAAAATGTATAGGCTACCATCTTGGAAAATTATGATGGGGTCCAAAGGAAAATTGAGAGATTAAGACCATTTCATATTCTTTATGTGCCACACATCAGCACACATATCATGCTTACAAACTCATCAAACATGTCCAAAATTCAAATTATTCTTATATATTCACACCGCAAGTTCAATGCATAATGTGGTCTTGGTGTTTTAGTATTGTTATTAGAGATTTATCTATTAAGAACCAAAACATCTCAATCCCCCATCGCCACAAATTTGAATGCTATTGCTAGCAATAGTCCATGCATACATCAAGACATATAAAACAATTCATTCACACAACTTAGCTAGACAAGGACTAAGTTCAATTTCATAAGCAAAAGTTAATGCATACATGAAATCATTGTTTTCCATCTATTCCATATTAATACTTTCCTTTCTTTTCCAAAATTCAATGGACTTGGTTTTGCCCCAAGACATGATGAAGCTTAGTCTTCATTGAAAAAATCGATGTCTTCTATCTCACCCTCACATTCCTCCAACAACTTTGATGATCGAGTGAAAAAAATTGTAACATTTTTTTTTGTGAAAGGAGAACAATATGATCTAACATTCGAAGGCCAATTCTTATAAATCATCACTATCAAGATTAAATAATTTGAATCTACAATGCCTCAAACCAATTAAAATTCTAGCGAGGTTGAAAATTCTTTTAGTTTAGATTTTAAAACCCAAAATGGCCAAGAATTGTTTAGCAAGAAACCCTACAATAGGGGATCCGGCTTCTCGTTCTTTCCACCATTTCAAAGGCAATAAAACTTCTTCTGGAAACACCAAAAAGCAACGAAACAAAGACAATTCAAAGATGAACATGCCTTTACTAGTTTTTTTGTGAAAGCATGAGCACCAAACAAGGTTCACCATCATTAACAATTGGCACAACTTTAGGAACTTGTGTTGTCCTTCCTAGAGTGAAAATCTTTGAAACTCTCAACAATAATGGAATCATAATTTTGTTGTCATATTCATCTACCATCTGTTTTGTTCTTTCCCGACCAACATACTCAATTAAACATTAAAACCCTTTGAAACGAGGGTCTAGCATTATTGCCATCATGTTATGAGCCTTGCTAGAGTTGAAATGAACAACAAAATCAAAAGATGGAACTAAAACTACCACAACTTATGTAGCCAATATTCTTGCATAAAGAATTTCAAGTTTGCTATCAAAGTCACCACATTGTAAAGGTAGTGTCACAATTGCATTTTGTTTATTCTCCCCTCATAACTTCACAGAAATTTTCATTGCTATAACCAAAGCATTAAACAACAACCAATAACCTCATGTTTGGTTTAAAACACACTGTTGGACCACCAAGTTCAAGGTTTCTGTAACGACATGAATGATGGCCCAAGTCAAGCTACTTGGAACACATGCTTGGAGTTGTAATGATTGGACTTGCCATTGAGCATCCTCCTCAACAACAACATTTTTTTCAATTAGCTATGTTGTGGGGTCTATTATTTTTGCAATGTCATGCATAGATTCTATTGTCATTCATGTACATCCTCACCAACATGCCCAAAACAACCAAGCTCATCATCATTTACACAAATTATAGTGCCCATGCCTCCAATTTGATTTGAACGTGCTGTAGGAAAAACATAAGTAGAATTGCAAAAAAACGTCTTGAGCAAGCACAAAAATGTTTACAAACTAAAAAGCAAACACATATTTGAAATACAAAGCAACAATGTACTTGAAAATTCAAGAACTAGAAAAACAATTAATTCCAAATCATTCCCACTACTTCCATTACTTCCACTAAATTGAAGCATTATGTGAAGTATCATTATGAAGCTTCTTCCTCTTACTAGGGATAACGAAATCCCAAGAATGGGAATACTAGTAAAAATCATGATTTTGCAAAATGAACAATTAGTCAAGTCAAGTAGCAACCATAGTAAGTTCAACTAACTTATTTGGAACAATATGGATAAATTCTAAGTATGTGGGTGGGATCATACCATGCTATACAAGTACGACATATCCATACTCTTACCATATTACATACCATGGTATGACTTATATACCAATACAACAATGGTTGTGACCCCACAAGTAGTAAGCTACATGACCTTTGTTGTGAAGTATACACTTGACCATCTCAACCAAAGTTCAATTGAGCCACTCCACAACACCATTAGATTACAAGCTATATGATGTAGTGAATTGCTGTTGAATGTGTTTTGCTTTGCAATAGCCCTTGAAAGCTTAAAAAAAGGAACTCATTGCCATTATCCTTTTGAATGCATTTGATTTTCTTTCCTAAGTAGTTTTCCACCATGGCTTGGAAATCCTTGAAGATTAACAAATATTTTGATTTTTCTTTACAAACTAGCTCCACACCATGCTGGTTTTATTATTAGTGAAAGTCATGAAAAAATTGAACCCATCCCATTAAAGTTGTTTTCATCAAACCACACAAATTTGTGTTTAACTTCAAAGGAGCTTTGTGCAATTTCTTGTGGTCTCCTCTTTGGAAGGGATTTCTACATCATTTGCCATTAATGCAACCTATGTGAAAGTCAAGTCGATGTTAGTCCTAGCATTCATTCCAATGACTAGGTTTTTTTTACATGAAAAGCCTCAAATTTTGCTCCCTTAATGACCAAATCTCTCATGCCAAACTATAAACTCTCCCTCTCTTGAAGAACTTGAACACTTTCACCAGCTACTATAGGTGAACATAACAAAATGTATGACCTATTTTCTTTTAACTCTCTCACAAGAATTTCTCCAACATCATTTTTAATACTACACTCTTCTTGTTCAAATTCTATTTTTAGACCTTGTGCAACAACTTAGTTGACATAAAAAAAGTTGTTAACAAGACTGGGAACATGTAGGACGTCATGCAAGACACCTCTAACTTCACACTCTCCCACTTTCAAGGTTAAGTGAACATTTCCCTTTCCAATGGCCTTTTGAACAAAATTATTGCCCATGTAGATGATCTTTGAAGAATGTTCATTTAGTCAAAGGGAATATAGCTTTAGAACGTGAGATATCGAGATGCTCATGAATCAATGTACCATGTTTTGTTCTCTAATTCATTCGTTGTTGCAGAGAAAGTTTGTTTTACAATAGTAGCCATTTCTTTGGTGAGGTCCTTTTCTTTCAAGTCATTCGCCTTTTTCTTCTAGTCCCTTGCCCAATGCCTAGTTTTCTTGCAATAGTTGCACAAATCTTTCTTCTTGTCCTTTTTGACAATATGCTTCTGATCCATTGACAAGTTGCTAATAGCCCTAGATGTGCATGCAACCAAAGCTGACCCTCAATCATTTGAACCTTCAACCTCCTCCTCCAATTATTCATGAAGAGGTCTTGCTGTCACAAACTTAATGTTGAGATCATCATCTACCTGTGACTCTAGTGATATTATCAAATTGTTGTAAGACTCTAGCAAACTACACAACAATACCATCACAACATCGCTTTTCTCTACCTTTGCTCCAATAGCTATTGAGCCATAGATTTGACTTTGCTAATGTGTTCCAACATACTACTAGTGGGACTCATAATTTGTGAGCAAAGAATTGACATCACAAGAACAATTTGTTTGCGAGACCTTTGTCTTGTACACTTTCAGCAAACAATCCCATGTCTCTTTCAATATCTTTGCTCCAATGACATTATGCAGCAAAGAGTCATGCAACCCCATGACAATGGAGGTCCTTGCCTTCCTATCTCTCTTCTCCAAGTCTGCAAAATCTCTTGCTGGTTTGACCTTTACTCCTAACACAATGTTAGGAAGTTCCTTGTCTTCTAATAACATTTTCATCTTGAACTTCCACCTCCCCTACAAACTTAGTGATGATAAATGCAAACCCTTGTGGTCCCATAACCTGTTGACTGACTGAGGACTCCAGCTGCCATGTAAAAAGTCTGCAACAACAAAAACTTGATCAAAGAAAACAAGGCAATCAGGACTTGCTGGTCTAAGCATACAGGCTGGTACTAAGCATCAACTTGTGCTTTACTTGGCACTAAACCATGAGAGAAAGAGATGGATTTTATTGAACAAAAGAACCTGTTATATACACCTTTAATGAATTAATGCACAGAGAAAAATCAGCAACAACTCAATTAGCTAACTTCTAGGAATAGCAGTAAGTATCACATGACTCTAGATAGATCAGCTGGATAAACTTGACAACTCATTGCAATCTCAATACCTACAGGGCTGGTACTAATACAAAGCTGGTGTTGCCTTAGGTCATACCATAGTGGTAGAGTCCTTGCTACCAGTGAGAGAAACACTACATTACTTTGTTTGCAGGGATGTCAAGAGCAGAGACTAGAGATGCAGAGTTGGCAGCTGCTTCAAGAAACAGTACATACCTGCAGAGCCATGAGGTTGACATGGATGGATTTGAGACAGGTCCACCATTCCAAGCAAGCTATTTGAACCACTCTGATGCACATTTCCTTATCCCTTATGCTTGCAATCAGAAATAGAATTTAGCTGTTTGGGGGCACCAACACCTGCATCAAAAGCTCTGCAGGTCAGCTCAGGGGCATGGAGCAAATTCAGAGCCATCAATCTTGAGATAATTGTGGATAATTGCAGCAAATTGAATGAGTCTGCTAGGGGAGATCATGAGGTCATTCAATGCAAGGGTTTCATTGGTGGAATGGCTTACACCAAAATTTCTTGTGGACAAGTTTGTCATGGTCAAAATGGGTTTGGACAGTGCAGAATTTGAGCTGCTGCTATGGCTCTTTGCAGGAGGGAGCAGTTGCCCTGTGAATGAACTCTCTCTGGATCACCACTTCAGTCACTGGCAAAAGACATTGCGCCAAGAGGACTTCCAAACACTAAACAACTTGACAAAGATTGCCTCACCCTGTTCACAGATCTCCAGCACATGGTTACTTGTGCACAAGTCATGGTGACAAGTTCTGGGAGCCAAAATAACAAAACAAAGCATGGCAGACCCAAGGGATATGCGATGAAAACAACATAGGTGCCATTTGCAGCAGCAATCCATGATCAGGGTCCCAGATGTCAAACGTTACTCATGCTCAGCAGATCAATCACCCAACACAGATTCTCTGCAAAACATCTTCATATTTGTATCTGCATACAAACTGCACCAAATTGCTCTTTCTGGAATCTGTGCATGATATCCAAACACAGATATTGGCAAAAAGATCAATTCTTTTGAATGTCACCCATGCTCAGCAGATCACACAACAAAGATCCTCTGCAAAACATCTCCATTTCATACCTGCACAGAAACCACACCAAATTGTTCCCCAGAATCTGCACATGAAATCCAAATACAGATACTGACAAAAGATCAATTCTTTAGGTCCTGCAAAAACTGGAAGGAAATTCCTTAGTCCTTTGAAGACAAATAGACATTACTCAGAAAACTGGAAACACGTTTGATGGCAGCCATTGTTGGAAAGAAAGGTGCAAGATGTGTCAGTATGCTGAAGCTGACAAAATTTGTGTCACAAACAAGTTCTCAATTGTAAACTAGTAATTCAATTGTGATGATGCTCAATTCTTTCCACTCAAATGTTCAAATGGTTTGCAGCAAAGATTCCAAGTTGTGTTTTCTAAACCTAGAAATATGCTCTTGCCCATGAAACAGGGGCAAGGTGTGAGCACCAAGGTGATGATGATGGGGTTCAATTCATCAAAGGTCTTTCAAATGGTTTGCAGCAAATGATTCCAAGTTGTGTTTTCTAAACCCTTGAAATATGCTTGCCCATGAAAAGGTGATCATGATGTGGTTCAATTCCTCAAAGATTTCACACAAAGATCAGAAGATCACTGAAATTACATCACACAGAATCACTGAAATCATAGTAATGGACATAACATGGATCTGCAAGCACCCAGTTGCCAGATGCAGCTGCAAATCACATGGAGCAGCAAGCATGTAGCTGGAGATGGAGCTCCATGCTTGCAGCTGTGGACGGAGCTGCTAGCCTCCATTTGATGGCATAATACTGAAAGAAGAATGCACTCATGTGAACGAGCGAGAATACCTGACGCCATAGCCAACGACTAACCGTCGGGACTTTGCTTGTCATGCAAAGTTCTCTTGAGTCGCTCGCTCGCTCGCCCAGGAGGAGGAGGAGGAGGACGAGGAGGAGGAGGAGGACGACGACGACGACCAAGCCACATTCATGCGCATCGCTTTGTGTGATTTTGCTGCCAAAAATCCAGCTGATTTTGTCACGCAACGAGCAATCGACAACAATTCTCCACAGCGCAATCAGAGCGAGCGAGCTCCATCTGCAGGCAACAAGCTTTTCTCGGAATAAGCATCTGGATTACCACAGAGGGAGCAAGCTCCGTCTGCAACAAGATTTTCCCTGGGGATAAGCATTTAAATTACCACAGGCGCGAGCAAAGCTCCATGTGCAAGCATGCATCAAGATTTTCCCGGTGCATACGCATCCGGATCACAACAGAAGAGCGAGAAAGCTTGCTTGGTAAGAAAGTGGCAGCTTGTTGAAAGCTCTCTGATCAATAATGAGCATCGCGAACTACTTTGCTTTTGTCGTTGTTTGTGGTGGGGCAGAGATCCGTGCAATGAGAGTCTTCTTCTATCACTGCTTGCCTCATGCAGGTGAACAATTGCACGCTACCAGCACTGATCTGCGAGAGCCCCCCGCCGGGGGAGAAGAATAAAGGTGCCGGAGCTGCCAGTGATAAGCGATGGCATGCTTGCATGGGCCCACGTCTGAGACTCGCAATGATCAAGAATTCCATGACCAAAAAGGAGAAAGATGCTGCTCCTGCTGCTCTTCTTGTTCTTGTTCTTCTGTTCCATCGCTTCCGCAGCAATGCTCTACGCGAGACTCTTGCGACCGATTCTTTCACGAGCGATTGATAGCTCCACGGTCGTCTGCTGCTGTTCCAATTGTGGAAAGTTGTGGATGCAGCAGATCGAGAGGTGCAGGTTCGGCGCCGGGAGGACGACTGCTGTGTCATCATCATCTTCTTCTTCTGGATCGGGCATCGGTGCTGAAGAAGAAGAAGAAACAATCAGATGGTATTTACAACTCGATTATCGTTTCGCAACGCCTTGTGCACTTGCTGGCTTCTTGCCTTCTTGTTCCTGTTCTATTGGCAAAGACAGCAGCAGCAGCAGCAGCAGAAGAGCGACGATGATGTTGCTGCTGCTCGGGACACCGTGCATCATCATAGTACTCTCGTCTCCAATTCTTCTCATGCCGTGGTGAAATTTGACAAACCTTACAAAGCAGTAGAAGCAGCATCGGCACCTCCTCCTCTCGAGATTGACAATGCTTCTTCGAATCCTTCCTCTACAGTTCTTGTTGTTGCCGCTCGACCTGCGCCCCCCCGCGTGGCCGCCACTACAACAACAATAACAACAACTACTACTACCGCTACTACTACTCTGCACCGTCGGCACGTTTTCGATCTCTCGGAATTCGGTGCTGTAGGTGATGGAAAAACAGTGAACACAGAAGCGTTTGAGGCGGCTGTGGCAGCCGTGAAGGCGGTGGAGGACGATGGCGGAGGCAAGATCGTCGTCGGTCCTGGTCTTTGGCTAACAGCTCCCTTCAACGTCACTAGCCACATGACTCTCTTTCTATGCCAGCATGCATCGATTGTCGGCGTCCAGGTTTAGCACCCCTCCTTCGATCTCCGTTGCTGTCTATAATTGTTGTGAAATTCTGATGCAATTGCTGTCACCATAGCCCCGTCTCATCAGTCCTGTTGAAGCTGCGACAGACAACGGCCAAGGAACTGAATGCTGCTTTTCTACTACCATGGTTGGGATTGCAGGCTGAGAGTTTGTGGCCTGTGATTTCAGCGCTTCCATCATATGGACGTGGTCGTGAGCTTCCTGGTCCTCGCTACGGCAGCCTCATCCATGGCCAATACCTGGAAGATTTCGTCATCACTGGTGCCTGCCTTTTTGCTGAGGAACCTTTTCTGCTCATTCCTCAATCTTCAGACTTAATCTGTGTTTTTTTTTCGCAATTCTGCACAGCAAAGACAGTATGCATGCAAATTCAGAATTTGTTATCTTGAATTACATACAGTGAAGGCAACAAAATTGTCTTTTTTCCTAAGCATGTGAATCTCTAGTTGAAATCAAAGCTTTTGTGTGATTCGTGGTTTCCACAGAGTTTTGAGTGTGGATGGAAGATTCAACTGGGGGTGGATTTTGCAGGTGAAAACGGGAGCATAGATGGACAGGGCGCATGGTGGTGGCGACAGCATAAGCTCAACAAGTTGAAGTACACGAGAGGGCATTTGATAGAGCTTTTGTGGTCATCCAACATTGAGATTTCAAATGTGACACTGCGGAATTCACCCTTTTGGACTGTGCATCCTTATGATTGCACCAATGTCACCATCCATGGTGTCACCATCTTGGCTCCCTTGCATTCTCCCAACACTGATGGCATTGATCCCGGTATGCCACAACCTCTTCTTCCCCTCTCAAGCATCATGAATGCGCATATCTCAAGTGTTTCAAAATTTCTGGATATATTGTCAGATAAGTGCTAGAAATGTTCAGAACTGTGCTGGATTCAGATACAGGCTTACATGAGCTTGTAGCCAACGGTTATCGCACATTCTCACACAATGTCCGTCCCGTTGGAAAATTTCCTACACCAAATTTGTGCCTCAATCAGTGGATTGGACTGTGGTGAACATTATTACAGATTCTTGCAGGAATGTTGTCCAAGTGGAGAATTGTTACACAGAATTCATGCTTCAATCAATAGATTGATCTGTGATGGTCATTACACATTCTTGTGAAGGAATGTCCCCAGTGGAGAATTGCTACACAGAATTCATTGCTTCGACTGGTCTGTGGTGAACATTACAGATTCTTGCAGGAATGTCCTAGTGGAGAATTGCTACATTAGCGTAGGAGATGATGCTGTGGCAATCAAGAGCGGATGGAATCAATATGGAATCAAGTATGCTCGGCCTTGCGTCAACATCACTATCCGGAATGTGTTTGCACATTCTTTGGTCAGGTATCACCCACTTCACAGCCTTCCTTATGAGTTGATTCAGATTTGAATCTCCTTCATTTTTAGTGAAACAAAGGAAGCGACAACCTTAGCAATCATTGTGGATTCAACCTGGGGGCTTGTTGTTATACCAATTGAAATCTCAGCAGTTCTTTTGTCCATGAGCAGTGCAGGGATCTCAATTGGGAGTGAAATGTCAGGAGGAGTGGAAGATGTGGTGGTGGATAGAGTACACATTTGGGGATCCCGGAGAGGGGTGCGAATCAAAACATCAACTGGCAGAGGGGGCTATGTCAAGAACATATTGTACAACAACCTGACACTACACAATGTGAAGATGGGCATTGTAATCAAAACAGACTATGGTGATCATCCGGATTCTGGCTTCAATCCTCAAGCTTTCCCCCAGGTTACTAACATTTCATTCCATGGTGTGTTTGGAAGCAAGGTGATGTATCCTGTGGTGATGGCTGGTAGCCAGCAAGTATTCATTACTGGTATTGAAATCAGGAACATGAATGTGAGTACTACCAATATGAAGAAGAATGCATTTCAGTGCTCATATTTGCAAGGGAAAGTTGCGGGACATGTATTCCCTTCACCTTGTAAAGAATTAGTTCGTCAGATCAAAGTTACACGCCAAACAACTCACATTGTCACCCAATAACTCCAGGATATCCCACTCTTGATGATGATATCCTGGAGTTATTGGGTGACAATGTCCAAAATTACAGTAGGATTAAGAGAGTTCTTCCTGCATACTCTGCTGCTTAAAGGTTTTTCTCATAAGGCAATAGGCCAAAAGCTGCCTGTTTTTCTTTTAGGCAAACATGCTTGGAGACACAAACTGCCAAGGCCAAATCTGACTGGTTTACAGAAATGGGTATTTCTAGGGGTACTGTACCTTGGTGTACATCGGTGATTCCAAGAAGAGTAGTGTTTCAAAGTTGTTGGAACTCCATTCTTTAAGATGCTGTAACATATTTTATGTTAAAGAATCATCAAATGTTACCTTGATTAATGAGAAATGCTTCATAACACTCTTTTGATGCTCTTGTGGACACTCTTGAAACTACACAGAAACCTGCCATGACTTTCCATATCCATATTCAAATCCAATATCCAAATTGCATGGTTTTAACATTTCTCATGATGTCATTTGAACTCGTTATAAAGGACAGAGTCATTACACAGTGAGCTGCTTGTTGAGAGGTTCCCAATCTGCTTTCTACATTTCGTAAAGGGTGTCAATGGGCAGCAACTCGTCCCATTTTCCCACCCCCCTTAATAGTTGAATTGGCCAGCCCAGCTATCCATCTGTTCCCCTCATAGTACATTGACACTGCCAAGGTGCTTTATGTGAGGAAATGGGGCCACTTGTGGCACATTCTCTAGAACAATTTATACTATTTTGGAGTGCAAAATCTGCAAATTAGCCTATTTTTTGACTCAATGAAGAGTGACCAACCAAGAATGTATATGTTGCCCTCCATTATTTGCCTAAGAACTATAATGGATCCATTGCTCAATCATCAAGGGTCTCGCTTGCACACACAGTATAAAGGAGTGTACCTCGTCACATATGTTTTATATTTTACTATTTTTTTTCTCACTTTTGTCACATGCATTTTGTGGTAGGTATCAAACATTCGTAGCATGCCACTTTTATTCTCAATGAGATCATGATTGTTAGCGTGTGGGGTTGACCTTTTTGGTTCAGGAATAATTAATTGTACATACCCTAACCTGTCACTGAGGTTTGACATTCAATATAATCCCCCAAAAGAGGTTGTTGGATTTTATGTTTTTTTTCAAAAATCCTGGAATTTCACACTGTTCCAGCTGAGAACTTAGGATTTGAACACTGAACAGTGAAAGGGTTGGCTTACTATTGTATAGTATAAGCAGAATTCCCCCCTCTTCACCACAATGCCTTCACACCTTCAAGGCATGTCTGTCAATTAGTTAATTAATTTTGAAAATTTGAAATTTTCATTTCAATATATAGAATATTCTTGAAGATTCAATATTTTCATTTAAAAAAATAATTTTTTTGATTTTTTAAAATATTAAAATGTCAACATTTCTGAAAATGATGTATTATTAGTGTGCAAACTGTCAAGGTAGTAGAGTAGTATAAGAATCATATGATTCTACTACCCCGAAGCACATTGGTACACAGGGATTATTACACTTCGTCAGATTAGGTATTCTTAAACTGTTGAGATATTCAAATTTTGGACGTGGGAGTCTGTCTGGGACCCCCCCATTTCTTCAAATAGTAAATTTTTAGGGCACCAAGTACCAATTGTCAGTAGCATGTATTGTATGTAAGACAAGAGCTTACATGACGAAGGTTGGAAGGGATGGAGTATGTTTGCAATAGGGGAGAGTAGGTTCATTGGAAGGAACATGGAGAGGAAGAGTAATTTTGTAGATATGGTGGTACAGGGGCAAATTCAACATTGTGTCTGTTGAATAATTAATTTAACTTTGAAGATTGCATGTCCAAAAATAAAATATTCTTGAATATTTCGAAATATTATTCTATAATTCTCAACACAAAATTTTGTTCTTTAAAATTTTGTATATATACATTTTTTTGGGGGGCAAATTCCAGTATTTTCACAAATAATGTAACTAGTGTCAAAGCTGCCAAGGTACTACATAGTTTAGGAATGCATGCTTCAACCAGACAGACAGCATTATTTTGCTTATATAGATTCCTAAGGGATTGATATTTGAGATAATCAAATCAGGGCTGTGGTACGTAGTAGGACCCCATTTCTTTCAAAGAAATGAATTTGAAGGCACACAGTACCAACTACCTACCAGTAAGCATGTATTGGCATATGTAAGACAGAAGCCATGCTTTCTAGTCATGAACTTAATAGTACTTGTATTGTTAAGTGTTGACTATTCGGTATGAATTATAGAGGCTTAGATGCATGTTCAGAGAGTTTTTTTTAATATTATCAATATTTTATTTTTTATTTTTTTAAATAATTTTTTTGTGAGGAGATTGTGTTATTCAAATGGCAGAGATGGCGTATGCTTTCCAACCCAAAAAAAAAAAGAAAAAAAAGGGTGTATTTAGTCATCCATACAATTTTCCAACACAAAGTATGGAATTTCATACTTGGAAATCGTTTCAGCAAATTTGGTTGGTAAGGAGCGACTAGCTGGCCTCACTTATTGGGGTCAAATAATGAGACACAATTGTTTCCAACTTCTTCTAGTTTTTTTACTAGCAAATTGTAGCCAAATCCCTAAAGGAAAAAAATTTGAGTTAAAAACATGAATGAAAATGTTGAAAAATATTTTAAAATAGCAAGGTCGCCCTTGTCATGTCAATGACGATAGGGTAGCTACTCTTATACACAAACAACACTCTTGTCATCATGAGGTACTATTAGCAATGGTGTTGATATCAAACATACAACTACAATTGAAGCACACATATGAAGTCTTGTGGTCACCAAGCTCCAATTTCACCTTCCTTTGTTATCAACAATAATGTAAAGTTGCATTTTCTCATGACCAAAATTCTAAATGTCATCGCCAAATTCCAATTCATGCTCTTATGATTTTTATTTTTTATTGTACAATGTAATAACTTGTGGAACTTTTATATTATTGTTTTGGAACTTGCCATTTTTCAAGATGTAAACAATGTTCAAGAAAGTCAGTTTTCAATAACTATATCATTTGCAATGATACACAAAAGTGGGGAAGCTCTCAAAGAAGATAATGGAAACCCCCTCCTATTTGTGAATATTGTCATATTATGTTATCATAGGAATGGAGCTGGAAGTGGTTGAAGGAGGTAACTATGGTTTGAGTCTATCTTTAGTGTTTAGTTTAAAGTTTAGGGGAAAAGCTTAGTGAAAGAACAATTATTTAAGGTTGGGTCTAACACCACACACATATGTTCAAACATTTGTTCGATTAATTTTGAAGTTTTATAGTACCTAAAAGATCTGTTCGGAATAATTATGTCATAGTCAAATTTGTGATGAACAATAATATTATTGTCACAAGTTATTTTTTATGCATCCTTAGGTTTGTCAAGTGATATTAAGAGTAAAAAACAAGTTAAATCTTGATTTTATAGTGGAATGCAAACCCAAGGTGTGTTTTTAAATTCCCATATATAAAAAAATTCACATGCAAATTTCGGGATGGGACTAAAATGAACTTGTAAGCAATAATTCAAGGTGAAGTCAATATACACAAAGTAAGGAAAAAGGCAATTAGTGCAAATCGGAACCAAAATGGTGCATGAATGAACTACAAATAACCCAATTTACAAAACACATTATGGCTTAAACTTGAAAGGAACTCATCACTCTCCTCCCTACAATATACTTTGTGATTGGTAATAAGGGCTACATCAAAGTGACAAAATGTCGCAGGATTTTCAAATGGAGTGCTACAAAATTTCAATTTTGCTAAAATATGAATCCCATAACTTTGATATTCATAACTTGTACAAAACAAGTTACAATGGAAGAGCTTTCAACTACAAAGTTGCAATCCTTTGGAAAAAAAATCCAATGTTATATTGCATGTTCTAATCAAAGGTGACGTGTCCCTTATTTTAAGTGTTCTAATGGTCAACAACCACAAGTTCTATAGTTATTTGACTAGTAATTTTTATGCATGTTTAGCAAATTGAAACTACCTTAACATACATTTTCTAACTAAAAATACTTCCAAATTACAATCATAATAACAATTCATGGGTGAAAGCACACTTAAAGGAGGCCAACTTGGGCAATTTCATGACACGTGTATAAAGTATACACCTTCAAAATGTGTTGCATTTAATTTCGGGTTTCACTTTTGGTGTTTGGGTTATATATATAATATTTGAAAGAAATTTAAAGATTAAAATTCAAGAAATAATCGGTATATTTATGGTATATGTAGTATAATAAAACATTTTTTGTTTTAGATTGTAATAGGCTTTGGTTTGAATTAATCAACTAAAAAACATTTGAAATGGAATTTTTTAAAATGGTTCACCTCACACTTGTTGTCATTTCTCATTTGAAAATTATTTTTTGTCAAAATTTCAATTTACCACATACTTATGGTCATCACCTTGAAAAAAACCCATTTTGTGATATGATAATTATCAAACTCTTCACATGGCTCACAAACTTATTCCAATCATATGGAATCACAATGTTCAATAAATCATACAAATTTCATAAATATTAACAATAATTTCTTGAGTATATTTGCATGTTTTAATATTTTGTGTGTATTTTTTTTCATACAAATATATTTGAACATCACATCATATGAAATAAAAAAATGTTGTTTTTTTAACATTTGATTTCTTTGGGTTTTGACCTATCATAATGTGAAAAAATATTGTGAATTTTTTTCATAATAATGACACATTGGTTGAAGTTCAAACATGGAACAATACAATATGACAACAATCTTAACCCCCTTAGTGTGTTTTTGCCATCATTTGAGATGTCAAAATCTCAAAAAAAACATTGGTTATGACAATGGCTTAAAAGGAATTGACTTCTTTTGACAGAAAATTGTAGGTAAAAACTATGGTGGTTAATGGGGAAAGGGAAACTAACAACATATTACACAAGCATATTAAAAGGGTGGGTTAATGTACTTGATATTCACATGAAAACTTCAAAGTATTGGGTGGTCACCATTGAAATAATAGATTGGGGAAAATGTTCAACATGCCAAGGCTCTTTAACATTGTCAAAACAAATTTGCTTAATTAGGTCTTTGTAGCACCCACCATTTATGTTCAACTACCAACCTTGTTATGAACCTTTAGTCGCAATTGCCATACATGTGTTCAATTGTTGTTTGACCCATATCTTTTCATGTTTACATTCCATCAACATGACCATGCAAACCCCATGTTTGGATCATGTCATAAATATATAGAAGTCACATTAACCTAGTCATCCATGTTATTTCATGCAACATATCATTGTAGTGACATCATCATCCACTTGCGTTTTCATTTATTTTGTATAATATGAAAAATATTATCCATGAAAACTTTCATATACACTCGTGTTATAAATTATAATGTATACAATGTACCATGTTGCAAATGTAGTGATCATTACTAAGGGAAGTGGTCCCAGTCATTATGCAATCCACTCTTTTTTTAATGGATTAGAACAATTTCAATATAATGACATATGATTGGCATAAAATTACATTAGGGAAAATTTTAAGTAAACGAGGTTGTGTGGTAAACATTAGGTAATTTTAGTGGATTGAATTAATGACGTTATTTTTAAATGTCTTAATTTAAATGTAAAATTTCCTACCCAAAATAAGGATGACTAATGCCATTGTCATGGGATTGTTGCTTGTGATTTTCTAATGGTTGGATATTGATATTATAGTGATGGTATTATGATCTTATATTGGGTGCATAGTGATTTTCAAATGATTACATACTAAATTTTTTCACAAAATTGTAATTTGTGTACACCATATTACATGACACACCCCAACACTCCTTGATAGACTCAATTACAAATATAAAAGTGAAAGCAACAGAAGGATAAAAAGTTGAGGTATGCTCCCTAGCTTGTAGCACTTCGGGGGTAGAGGGGCATGCTAGAGCTTCGAAATGGGGATTAGGATGACTGACAAGCGGGTTAATTATTCACACAGACCTGCACAAACCAAACAACAAGTTGTTTAGTGTGTAGTTGAAACACTTTTAGTGCACGAATGAACCATGGGTAAACATGGACTCACAAAACTCACCACAACCCGGATTTGGAAAAAGCCACCACCTTCCCCCTTATAATCTTCTTTATGCCTGGCCATGGGGCCTACACCCAAATGTCATTTTGTCCCAAGACTCCCACGTTGGGAGTCTCGAAATTTTCGAAATTGAGATTTTTGCGACTTTGAAAGCTCATAACTTCTTGTGCAAACCTTTGATTAAGGTGAGGTTTCAAGCAAAGTTGTAGCTCTCATCAAAATCTTTCCAAATATATGTGGCACGCCACTTGAACGCAAGTAAATAAAAGAAATTCTTGACTTTTAGTGGTCGGGAGTCAAATTGGCAATTTGACTCCTGGCCTTTCTTTTGGCCATAACTTATGCTTTAAGTACCCAAATGGGTCATGTGATTTCATTTTAAACATCTAGGTTCCAAGAGCTTTTCTATAGTATAAGGAACTTTTCAATCTAGTGAGTTTTGACCCCTGCAATCGCCCTCTGAAGATTCAGAAGTCCATCAAGACTCTAACTCCCAAAATGGGAGCCCACTTGGGAGTGTGTGGGTTCATTCCCTCACATTTTCCTATATTCTTGAGAGCATGAAATGTGACTTTCAGGCTTCACTCTTGGCCCGCATCTTTGCAAGCCCTCACTTCGATTGTGAACCCAAGGCTAAGGTTGCGACATTACATGCATGAATGGATCATATTTATCCCATCATGATTTCACCATGCATCAAGTAGTTCCACAAAATTCCATCAATGTCCACCTAGGACACCAACCAATCATTAGTTATGCCTAATTTATTTGTATAGTGATTAGGGACCACTTTGAACATGAACACCATGTTTCATGTTACCAAATGCGAATATATTGTAACACATTAAAGTTATTCATAAAGTACTCCATACATGGAATGGAATTGCTCATTAGGGGTCCAAAATAGGTTGAAATAGCATGTGAACATTAAATTATTTAATTAACTTGCATTGGGTGCCATAATTATGATCAAATTGTTTTTAACACCTTCACAAGTGTTAAAAGGAGTTTTGTCCTAAATGTGATTCCTAATCTAAATCTTGAAATAAGTAACCAAATGGCATTTTCCAACACAATTGCATTAAATGTAAACCATAACAAAATTCAATAATTTCATGCTAAGTTTTCTTGTTTAGTCAAATTGTTTTGGACTTTACAGATAACAACAAAGAGTAGGTGGCAAAATGAAGAAGGTATCAAAAAAGGGTTGGATTAGGTACAACCTTAATGATGATTTTATTACATGTTACCAAATGTATTTAAATTTTGACATTATTACATGTGTCTTGTGACTTATTATGGACACAATATTTGTTACAATGTTGAAATTTGAAAGGGTATATCATGTCTAGATACCTATAACATGTATTATAATGCAACAAACTTATAAGACCAACTTTAAACCTATAAGTAATATTTTAATTGAGTAGCAATAATAAGAATAATAATTCATTGTGTCAAAAGTTTCATGTTACAAAGTTGAAATAATATTATATATCAATTTATAAATTATAAGGCACATATAAAAGCTAACAAATTTATCACCTTACATGGATGATGTTACATGTAATGAAAATATTAGCTTAGTCAAGGGTGAATAATGAAAGAATATATTTTAAAAGTATTCATCAAGAGTTTTTTTAAAAAAATAATGATAAGTAAATTAAAAAGCAAGTAACACTGTATGATATCGGCCTTTTCAATTACATGAATGTATCAAATTTGAGATGCATAAGTTTTTGGAAGGTTTCAAAAATTGTATCATCCTTTTTTTAAACATATTTTCAATATATTTTCCGAATATTATCTTGTTATGTAAATTGCAAATCTATTTATAAAGCAAGGTAGTTTGTTTTGTTTGTCATGCTAAGATTTCCCAAACCACATCACTTCATGCCTTGGCTTTTGTATCTTCGGAAAGTTGTTGATGAGTAGGGGTGCATTGACTTGGTTTGAAACTATTTGTTATTATGGTGTGGAAGCTATTGATTATTGAACCATTTTCTAAATGAAAATAAAATAAAATCAAAACTGAAATCTTTATTGAAATTTGGGGGAATTATTGGTGTTGTTGGAAAGCCTTTGGCAAGTTGGATTTAATCAACTTTAGTTCACAATTTTTAGAACTAAAGTGTGGAAGATATTGATTTTTGAGTGGATATTTTTCTAGAAATTCAAACAAATTTTAAATTTTGAGTTTGGAAGGAAAAATTAGTCAATGTGTTCACATTACCAAATTTAAAAAAATTCAATTCCTAAAATGTGAAAAAATAGAATATGTGTTCACACTTGGGCCAACGACACAAGCTACATTAATAATAGATTGAAAATATATTCATCCATTATAATTTATCAATTCAATTTTGATGTTACATTTTGAAATTGTATAAGGCATGATTTAACAAGTTGAACATATGAAATGCATTTTATTTTCAAATAGAAAAATTGAATTTCATATTTAAAAGTAAAAGCAACCTATGGTGACCCCCCCTTTAAGGTTTTTTGAGTTTAATGTTATAAAATACACCTCCCAAAACATGATGCATTTTATTTTGGTTTTTAGGTTTTGGTGTTTTAGTTTTAGGATTATGGATTTCACAAAGTTAATGCTATCTAATATTATTGGGAAAAAAAAAAATGTTTGAATTCAAATAACCATGGACATATTTATGGTACATATGTAATATGACCAAATTCATTTCTCATTTCAAAGTACAGTAGGTATTTGGTTTCATTAATCGTCCAAATAAGTGTATAAAATGGATTTTAATCATTGGCCCAATTCACAATGGTTGTCACCTTCCATTTCAAAGTGATTGTTTGTCAAAATCTCAATTTACCACATATTTATAATTAACTTTTTGGAAAAACCCCATTTGTGAAATGAGAAATATGAAACCCTTTACATTGTTCACAAATGTGGTTCAAACTTCAAAGTATGTGGAATAACATGGGAAATAAATACTCCAAATTTCATAAGGTTTAGGAATCATATCAAATTTTTTGGAATATATGTTCAATTTTCAATACATAATTACATTTTTTTGTACAAATATACTCCAATTTACCATTATATACAAAAGAAAAAAAAAATCCTTTCTATTCTATTGCTTGGGTTATGTTCTACCATAATATGCAAAAACATTGTGAATTTTTTAAATGTTGACATGGTTTAGGTTCAAAAACATTCACGTAGGAAAATAGTACAATGTGACTAGATAAAAGGGGTCATTATAACTTGTTTTTAACCCTAAGTATATGAAAAAAGTATTTTTGAAGAACATAATATTTTTGTAATCCAAATATTTAAGTTTTAAAAATGTGTATAAAGGTGCACAATGGTTTAAACATTAATAACACATAATTTGAATTATTTGATTGGAAAATGTATAGTTATATAAAAAAACTAATAAAACTATGATAAATAATTAAAATTTTAAAAATAGTCAAATAGATTAAGAATGACCATATATGGTTTATTTAATAAAACAAATACATCCCAAAATTTATAGCATTGCTAAAATGCTTAAAATATAAAAGTGCAAAATCTCCTTTTACTTTTTGAATAAGGATCACCCATTAGATAACTTTTGCATGTTTGCACCTTTTAATTTATCTATAATTTATTAAACCAATGTAAAAAGTTGTTTATAACTTTTAACATGCATTATATGTCATGTTGCATGTTATAAACATTATGATTAACCATGCAAGGCATTAGTCACAAATGTTATCATTCATGTGCAACTTGCAACACAACATGTGCACATATTTGGTCTTATAATTTTCCTAATATAATTTTTTATTTTCACTTTAAAACTTTTCTAACATGGGTCCAAGCATGATTGGGATACCCCCTTTGAAACATTAAGGACTCAATCCTAAGACTCAAATTCAACTTTTTTTTCACTTTTTCTATGATTTTTTTTTTCTCATGTCAAATGAAATAATTTTGTTCCAAATTTTATATAAGCATTTATAATGTCTATTTTTTAAAATTATAAAACTAATAATAGTAAAATTTATCCAATGTGGGCCATGTCTATCAATAACCCAAAATTCCCAGAAATTTCATTTTTTGAAACTTTTTACATTCAAATAAGGCACTTGGTTTTTGTCACACTCATACACTTGGTTTTATGTACATTAATACCTATGTGTTTGTGATAAGAATCTTGGGCCAAAAAAAATTGTTTAAACATTCTTTATGAATCCTTGAACCTTTTTTTTTCTAAGGAGACAAAGTCTTGGATTTTTTTCTAGGACTTGGTAGGAATCCTAAAACTTATTCAAATTTAACATGCTATGCATAGAATAGTACCTTAATAATGTATCTATCCATGCAAACAATCAAACTTTCAATATGAATGTGCCATTAAGTTACAACATGTTTAAATGAGATGGTCCACTAGATATAAAAGGAAATAGTCCTTTTTGGTACCCCAACCATGTTCTGACCCACATGCAACATGGTGATTTTAAGTTCCATGCAACAAGTTCAAATCCCCAATTGGAAAAAATGTGGTTGAAATTTGAAATTAACATGTGAAAAACATGTGAACAATGCTTTGAAAGTTGCAACCAATCCGAATACCAATATTGTATCGTCAAATTTAACTTGGTTCATGAAATAACACAATATCAAATAATTTTTTTAGTAGTGTCACAAAAACCTATGAAGTTGGTACAATTGTTCTAGCAGACCTTTTCTTGCGCACAAGAAGAGTTATCTTCTTTTGCATTATAATTTGGGCAAATGCCTAGAATGAAAATAAAGAAAAACTAATTGAAAGGAATTCATTTGAAGGGTTGTTGACCTTTATCAATGATCATGTCAAGTTGCCTCCTAATCATTCATAGAATAATGAAAGTTCCTTGCAAAACTCAAGATGGAAGTTGCAAAACCCAAGTTGTTAAACCCAAATCATTTCACATAGTTCAAAAAAACACTTTTTGTTGTAATGAATCATTCCAAATCAACACCTTAGCATAAAAATACAAAAGCTTCACAACACATACATTTTAACCCTATTAAATTTTCATACTTAATTACCTTAAGCTCCACATAATTTCCTCATAACTTAGGGTTACTTCAACCAAATTACCACAAATAATTACAACTACTTTCAATTACTCTACAAGAACTCCCAAAACCCTAAACAAATTCCACAATTGCCAATATGTTTTCCTTAGCTCCTTCCCTTTCTCCTTTGAACTCTTTAAACAACAATCTTCAAAAGCTTGAAAATTACTTACATGTGGACATGGAGTTCCTCCTTTTTATTTTCCTCTTGTTATGTTTGAAAACAAATCTCACACAAAGCTTTTACTTTTAATCCTCTTCTTTAACATCTAAAATTTTCATGTTTTTTTCAAGCTTTAATCTTGGCTACTAAAATTCCACACCTCATCAAGGTTCAACCCCTTTCCATGATCCTCCATGCCTTTTTTGTTTTGCTTCCTTGAGGGTGCTCCATCTCCATTGGCACATTGCCCAATCATCACCATCCGAAAACACATCTTCATTAAAAAAACTTTAAAAACCTGGAAAAATGTCCATTCAAATGCTTGAGAAAGTTTCTTTGATAAATCTACCATCTCCCCCTTATGTTGCCACATGTTTACCCCTTTGGGAAGTCATCTTTGTATATTTTAGGAAACAATTAAAAATATTTTTTTTTTTTTGTACGAGGGTATTATTATTATTATTTTATTTTTTCATCCACTTTACAATTATCTAATTTTATAATATGCATAGTTTATTGGCAAGCTATTTTTTAAAAAGGTGATATATTTTATTAATTATTTGAAACAAACTCATTTAAAATTTCAACATCAACACCATTTTAGGTGTAATTTTTTTTAAATATGTAAAAAGTCATAAACCATTGAATTACTAATGGAGTCTATGTCTATCCAATTCCTATTAGTAACATCATATTTGAATTTAAAATGCCCTCTTGATTTTGAAAAAGAACTAAAATACACCATGATTTTTTGTGTTGATTTATTTAACAAATCAACTAACTAACAAGATATCCCCACTTGGGTTCCATTTTTCTTCTCATCTACTATATTTTATCTATCAAGCATGTTCCTTCATAAAATTGACCATAGATTAAATTGAATGTAGATTAAATGATATGTTTTTCACATTTTTGTGCCCCTATTATTATTATTTTAAAAATAAAAATTATATTCATAACCTTATATTTATTTCAACGTGATATCTGATAATTAGGGTATGCAATTTTATTTTGAAATTTATTCTAAATTTTACTTTTAAAAAAAAATGATACTCCTTTTTTTTGCATGTCTTTTGAAAAAAGATGGAAATAGCCTCCCCAAGCGACCCCGTAGTTCTTCAATGCTATTGGAGCCTAGTTCTCCATTAGATATGCTTCACTTGTTGTTGGTGTTTGGCCAATGTTGATGTTTAAATCTAATTAGTTCAAGTCCCATGATAGTACTCATATTAGCAAACTACGATTAACCTTTGGCAAATTGTTCGTAGGCCTGTTTTTCCTTAATCCCTACAAACTTCCAAGGAAGCACATTGTACCTACCAATAAGGTATAACAACCTAACTATCAGCATCCCTTGCCTACCTCCCAATTATCCATTATATTGATTCATAAAATATTATTTTCAAAAATAATTCTCTAGAATATTATTTAACCAATAATGGATTTAGTACCCTAACATGGCAAATACATACCAATGCTTAACATGATGTCAAGGACAAGCTTGGTGGGCTTTGGTATGTTTACCATGGCCACCATGCTAATGACCTAACATGAAATAAATGAAATTAGCAAAGCTTATCTAGTATCCCCCATCTAATGGTGAACATGTGGACATTGACATGTGTGTGCACATTCACAATTTCCTAATTGCACTTGATTTACAACTCATTATTTTGATGGTGCCTCCCACAATTTATACTCATACATTACAAGATCGAGTTTGAACAATCATATGGTCGTAAGGCATAAGTGAGGTGAACTATCTTATCAACCCATTTCTCCATTGAAATTGTGATTCTTGCTTTGATAAAACTTTTAAAAGTTTGAGGAGATTATCAATAGAATCATATAATAAAGGGTACAACTTTCGCAAACTGAAATTCAACAAAGTTCAGCAAGCTACAATTGTTATTGAATGAATATGTGTTATTCAAAATTTCACATGTTTTCAACAGTTGTTGATAGTAATGGAACCAGTTTGCATTGTTGTAGTTTCTCCTTGCAAGGAGATCAAATATTAATCATTAACATCTTCTACCCATTCAATCCAAGTAATGTTATATCAAATTTGGTATCCTTATACAGCTTTTGTAAAACTTGGTGTAGATGCAGTTCCTTTGCTAGTTGAGATGAAATCAATCCAAATCAAGGTAGCTCTGGCTAGTTGACAATTCTTTTGTTTTCTTTGTAGGGAAAAAAGTTTTGGGCATATCTTCAACACAAGGGCTAACTTTGCATTCGTTCTTCTTGAAAACTTTTTCACTTACTAAGTTAAGAATTTGATCCAAAAATCTGCAAATTGCATTAGGTGTATTGAATTCAATGCAAAACAAGGTACCAATCTCGTCAAAAGTAGGTGAATTTCAACAAGAATAGCCATTTGGTAGCATTGTTGACTTTCACAATTTGGAGCTGGCCCTTTTACAAAAGTCCTTTTACATGATGCAGATTTCTATATCTTATCTAGCTCATGTTACTTCTTGTTATCATGAACTTTTCCTATTGAACTAGTTAATTTGAGTTGGTAACTTTGCTATTCCATGATATTGCTAATGGAAGAGCAAAGAAAATTACAACAAAATTAACTAAATTGTGTTTCATAGCTCAACAAAGTTGACAAAAATGTGATGAAATAATGGAATAGATTAAGAACAATACTAATCTTAACCTACTACGAACACAGAAAAATTGTTCAACACAAACAATTTTTCAGTCTACCTTTCCTATAGCCAATTTCATTTCATCCTTTTTCCAATTTTTGGTTGAGTTCCAATTTCAGAGTTCAGTTAAGTAATACATGTTATATATATCATGAATGATGTATATTAAAATGTAATTAAAATTTTAAAACCAATTTAAAGTAAGGCATATATCCTATCATGGTCATCGTGTTTTTTTCATTTTTATTTGGAATGCTACCTTTCACATACTGATGGGCCAGTTGCCATATTCACATATATGGGCACTTGGAAAGAAATATGGATGGCCATCACCTAATCATGTGAAGAACAAATAAGTTGAACGGCCATCAGATGATTGTGATGTCTTTTTAGGCATCCCATCTTTCTCAAGGCCCCACATTAATGTGCTTTAGGTATGCTTTTCCTTTCCTTTGTAGGAAAATAAATTTAAATGATGCTTGTCTTGTTGACCCCACCTCATCTTTGCCCCCTAAAAAGAGGGGGCTTACTTAGGGGCTTACTTATGCAACTTTTGTTTAATGCATGTTTGAGCATTAACCCATGATGGTACATATAGAGTCAAATTGATAAATGTAGTTCACTAGTAGAAAGGATTTTCAAAGGAAAAAAAGATGCACATACATGGTTCAAATGGGTAACCAAAAATAATATAAGGATGTTTTAAGAATTTTCTTTTCACAAATTTTTGATGTAGCCAAGGTGGCAATCATCCATAAGCCAAGTTAACTAAGCATTGCTCACCATGCAAGAGGTTTCAAAAGACTGATTTCAAGCATCAACATTCATTTACTCAGTACATAGTTGTTGATTGTTGGAAAGCCCACCAGATAAATCTTTTTCTTGTGTAAAGAACTTTTGTGCATGCATCAAAAAATGTGTCATTATCAACATGGAATTTCCGAATCATTTTGAGCATAATGTCATTTTCATTTTCATTTTTGTGTTTTTTAATACATTCAACTCCATTTTTGTGATGGTGGTCTAACTCACAAAGTTGGGTCATATTGCTCCATGTAACAAAATGACATTAGGGAAAAGAATAACTAAGTTTTCTTTAATCACGTTTTTTGTATCATGACATCAAAATTCAAAACAATTGAATTCAATTGAAGTTACATGCAATGTCATTCAATATTTTTCAAACTTAATTCTCACAAATTCCATTCATTTTATTTCCATTAGTTGATTGTTGTTGGTAATGTGTATGGTAAAACTGCCCATCACTGATCACTACCCTATTGTCGATCAGTTCTTTAAATTTTCATCATATGTGTTTCACTTTCAATCTTCATCATTTGTGCTTCATTTTGAGTGATTTAAAATGTTATAGGAGTGTTGCTTTAAGCTTTAGAAATCATCTTTGAAGTGCAAAGGAAAAGGAGCCCAAAAAAAAATAGCAAGAAGAAAAAGAAACTTTCCATCTCACAAAATGACATTTTTTTCCTTTTTTTTTTTCTTTGGACTCCTCCTACTTTCAAAGCTTCTAACTTTCTCATTTCTTATTCATTTTAAACGATTTAAAATGCTATAGGAGCATCAGCTTCAGTTTTACAAATCATTTTTGAACTCCAATAGCAACAGAGCAACGTACAAGGAATTTTGTGAATGATTGGGAACCGGCTTAGTGTTTGATGGTTTGTTCTTTTGAGTTCTTGACCCCTTTATTTTGAAGGGCCATAACTTTCTCAATTCTAATCCAATTTTGATGATTCTTAATGTGCCAGATGCACCAATAGAAAGGGTTGAAGTTTTGTTTGGACATCAGAAACAACGAAGCCCTCCCTTTGGACCTGAGCTGGTTTGCCCTGAGCGCTTAAGTGATCGGCCATGGGCTGTTCTACCCTAGTAGTGCGGAGCCCAAGTAAAGAGCATTTTTTTATCAAACTGTTGTTTTTCTTCTTGGCAAAATTTCATCACTTGGCAACAGAAAAAATAATCCAGTGTGACACTTTTTTACACAGGAAGTAGAAAAAACTTAATGGATGTGTCCTTTGGTTGTGTCAAAGTTTGATGGTCATAGAATCCACAGAATCCTTCATTTGCTAATATTTGGTTCTTGAGCGTTTGTTGTAATTTAGAGGGAAATCCTCAATTTGTGTTTGTGATGATGGTGAGATGGAGATGGTGGCCATGGTTGGTGGTCAGCCTTTTTTAGTGAAATCCTCAATTTGTGTTTGTGATGATGGCGAGATGGAGATGGTGGCCATGGTTGGTGGTCAGCCTTTTTTTTTTTTAACTGGCAAATTTGAAAATGAAAAAACTAAAAATAAAGTTAATTGGCTATAAAGAAAATATGAAAGGAAAAAAAAATTTAACATCCTTATATTTTTTTTTGGCTACCTACTTGAACCGTTTGTAGAACTATGCTGGTGATGGTGCTTGTGCTTTCTCTAACTTACCCTAGTTTTCCTTGTTCATATCGGTTCTATGGGTGTGCGGTGCGCGCGCTTGTTCGCTGCGGTTGTGTTCGTCCTCCTCCTCCTCCGTCCCCACCTCTTTTCCGGCTGCATCGTCACTTGTCCCTATCTCCATCTTCCGGTGTCAAACTATCCTCCACCTTCCTTCGCATGCTCTTTCGTAGCCTCTTTTTGTTGTTTACCCTAATTCACCCTTTTCGCCTCTCTCTCTCTCTCTCAGAAATTTCAGCTCCGATGATGATGATGATGATGTCGTAAGCCTGATACCCATGATGTCGCAGAAATTTCTGATGATGATGATGATGATGATGATGATGTTTGTAAACCTGATGGCCAGGAGATTCCACGATCGAAGAAGATAGATACTGGACACATACATCACCAGGCATGTATACTTCTTATGTGTTATGATGTGCGATTCTCTACCCACAAGCAGCATCACCCGCCGCTTTCTTTTCTGTTTTCCAATTCTGTCTTGACAAGTTTTGGTCGTAAAAGTTTAGAGCTCGCGGAAAGAAAAAAAACAAAGAAAAAAAGTGTGTTGTTAGGTTCGTCCAGTGTTTTCTCTTTTCAATCAAGCTTCGGCTTCCTTCTTCTTCTTCGTAGGTACTAAGAAAGTTGTCAAAGTTTCTTCGCTCTTCTGCTGTTCGCGGAAAGATCCAAGTAGGTGTTTGCTTTCCGTGTTTTTGTGGTCGTCGTCATGGGGTTTCGAGCTTTCTTCCATGTGTACGTTAGGGTTCCGGTCAAGAGAAATGGTTTTCACCCATCCCTCCAGCGAGCGATTTCCTTCTGAATTTCGATTCAGACTCGGTGGTTTTGATGATGCGGTGATGGTTTTGTGATCACGGCGGTTTTAGGGCAAAAAGACAGCAGCGGAGTCCAAAACTCGATGATGATGATGATGGTCTTGATATGGAATTCACATATGTTTTGTCAGTCTTGATTGATGCACGGAGCACCACCAGGAGCAGGAAGTTGGGATTTGTGAGACACTGGGCGTTATGGAAGTGATGGCGATGTAAGTTTTTGAGTAGTGTGTATCATGTTCTGCAGCTCTGAGGTTCTTGTAGTATAGCAAGACTCAAATAGAGCAGATAGAGTTTTGGGAGTCTGCTGCAGTGGTGTCTTGAAGAAGAGTTTTTTTTGGGCGCGGTTAGGGTTTGTTTGTTTTTGACAGTACAGTTTTGGGAAGAAACAAGAAGTTGGAAAGACAGAGAGACAGGCAGCTTTTGTCACGAGAGTTCTGTGGAGTGAAGAAGAAGACTGCAGAAGACAGTGGTGGTGGATGAGGACGGAGGAACAGTGGTCCGAGAATATGCCAGAGGTATCGTGTCCTGCAGAGGTGCTGAAGGTGGTTTTTCCGCTCTTGAATGGAGCAGATTTGGCAGCATGTATGTGTGTCTCAAAGCCATGGAGGCAGTTAGCCAAGGATGATTACTTGTGGAAGCGACTGTGTGCACAGAGATGGCCATCAACTTGCCAGAGCAGGGGATCCTTGGCAATTGGAGAGTCCAGAGGCTATTACAAGCTTTTCACAAGCTTTGCACAGAAACGGCGCAGTCGACCTATGCCATCTCCCCAGCTCACATTTGAGGATTTGGAATTCTATGTGGATATCTGGGTTGGTTCTTTGTCAGTGTATTCAGCTGCTGTACATGGACCTGTTGTGCAATCTCGAGTCTTCAACCCTCCAGCAGGAATCTGTGAAAGTATGCAAACTCATCTTCAATCCCAGGCATACAAGATGACAGTACCTGTGTCATCGCGGTTTGAGGTTTGTTTCAGTGAAGACATTCGTGTATCCTTGCTGGTAAGAAGGCGAGACCAGGAGCGCGTTGCATGCATCATTGACAAGTCAGGATTTGATTATGTGGATGGTCCTGGGTACAGGGCACATGCCTATGACTACCTTCAGATTTCGCCCTTGTATCCTTTTGTGTCTGAAATCAGGGCATGGGTTGCACTTCTCTTAGTGGATGGTCAAAGTGGTCAAATGGAGGTGTTTGGAATTGAACTTGACTTCACCGATGCAGCCAATAATGACAATGAAGTGCTGTGCTTATTGGAGATTCTTGACTGGAAGTAAGTGCTGCTTGCACAACTTCACTTGTACACTAAAAGCAGAGAAGTAGACTCATCAATCATCGTGTAGATAGATAGATAGATAGATTAGTCATGCTCACCAGTGGTGTAATGCTTGTTGGAGCCTGCCCTTTGTGTTAATTAAATTGTCTGTTTTGGGGCACACAACAACTCTGTATTCAGCTTCTTCCTGTAAGTGAATACATATAATGACTCTTGAGTGCTAGCCAACATCATGACTGAGTCTTCCAGCTGCTTCTGGAAATGTGATAGAAACTCAGCAGGCAGATTTTCTATGATGTTTGCCCCGGATTTTGGGCTGATACTCTACGCCCACTGTTGGGAATGGATGAAGTCAGTACATAGTAATCATGGCAGCTCACCACTGCTACTTGTGATGACGGTGATGGTCTGACACTTCGTGAGAGACTCTCATAAGGTTATGTCTGTACTCGTTGTCTTTATACAATCAAATTGTTGTTGTGGAGATTTCTCTGCAATTTCATAGATATGTGAATAGTTTTTGTTCATGTGAAAAGAGTCCACACTGTGTAAGGAGTCCTTGGCTGAGGCTGACAACATGCATCCATTGAGTTACTGGTGCACTTTTGTCTTTGTTTTTTCACTCTTGTTGGTAGCAGTTGGAAACTTTCTGGATGCCCAAATTCTCCTCGCAGTCTTCCTGTCACTGCCACAACATTGCTTTTGCAGGCAGAGACTTGATTGCTTTGACATTTGTCTCTTCTGTTGAGATGTCCCTTGTTGGCAGGATGGATATTACTAGATGCAATGCAATGGCTTATAGGGTTTCAAACTGTTGTTGACAACCGTTGGAATTCGGCAGTGCCTGGCAGGTCAAGCTTTGTGTGTCTTGTCATCCCTTGTATAGTAGTTTCATAATTCTGCATGATCTACACTTAGGGTTGCTGAGATCTTCAAGTATGTCAGTAATCTCTGATGTGAATTTTGTGCTCAGGTCAGTGTCACAATCCAAAGTAAAATCCCAAATGCATCTTGACAATGCATAATCTGTCTGGGAAAAGGAAAGTTCATTTGTATTTGCCAAGACTCCATCATGGCTTCTTTCTGCGACTGTATTTGACAGTGGTTCGTTTACCAGTGGTTCCTGTTGGAGTTTTTTTGCATTTGTTGGAAAGCTTGGTTTGCACAGATTATTATATAGATATCTACAACCCATGATGGGACTTGATGAAGTTGGTGGGTAGTACACACAGCAGCTCATATTGCTGCTATTTGTGATGAGGTAGGTGATGGTCTGACACTTTGTGAGTGACTCTCATATTTGAACACATTACTGTGTTACCTTCAAACTGTGGTTGCAGAGATTTCTCCACAATTTTCAGACATTTGTTTGAAAATCTTTAACAGAATATGAAGTGTGGAGTCAGGTTTTTTTAGTTGAAGATCAGTATGAAATCAGTGAGTTAATGTTTTGCCTTTTTTTGCAGAAAGGAGACAAGCCAGCCAACTGGGTTTTCTCAATCCAAGCTCTGGCTATCTTTTTGCTGCAACACCAAAATCCATCTACTATTCTTGTTGTTTTGCTCTTGAAGCTCTACATTTGTGCAAACACATCATGGTTCCAATTATGTTGTGACAAACACCATAAGTGAGGAAGTCAGCATCAAGCTCTAGTAGTAGTGTTTGCTGGCCTGGAATTCTCTCTGACATACTTGAAGCTGCACAAGCTTGTTGGTCACATGGTTAGAAGCTGTCCCAATGGACTGGCGTCAAGTGAAAGTTGGAACTATCCTGCGTAGGAAGCTCTCCAGGAAAGCTCAGGTACTCCACTAATGAGAATTCTTGAGCAAGAAAGAAGAAAACCATCCACCTCAATTGTGGACTCTGTTCCATCTCTTTCACAGATCTCTAATGTCCACCTGAGCTTCAACCCATCTCCTTCACAGGATTCTAATGCCCACCTGAGAGTCAACCCATTTCATTCTTGGATTTCTAATGCCCACCCAAGCTTCAACCCATCTCTTTCACAGATTTCAAATACCCATCCTAGCTTCAATCTCACCTGTGGGAATCTGGACACAATCAAACCCAATGTTCCACCATGTGTTCCACCTACTCCTAATTCGTGTTTCTTCGGAGAACAGCAACATCAGCAAAACTCAGTATTTGTAAGCATTTGTCTATCTTTCCAGAAACCCAGTAGCAATCACTTACATCTTCTGCTGCTGCTTGTGCTACCACTCTGAGGCATAGAAGAGATGATCCAGATCTCCTGTTTGCAACTGGAAAAGTGCGTGGGAAAGTTGCCACAGAGAGAGAGAGAGAGAGAGAGAGAGAGTGTGTGTGTGTGTGTCGAGAAGGGTTCATCGCTACAACAACAGTTGAGAAGACGCGTGTCGGTGCGCACGTCCGTTCTTTCCCCGTCTTCCATCCCACGGATCGCGCTCGTACTTCTTCTCGTTTTGCGAAGAAGCAATCGATCGCGCTCGCGCAAAAGCTTTGTTTTGCGAAGAAGCAAAAAGCTTGATCGATTGCTTGAAAGACAAGAGATCACGGAGAAGACGAGGCAACTGTTTGCGGCTGCCTGTAGATCACTTCTGTGATCGCGGAGAAGGAGTGGCTTCTGAGATCGATTTTCCTCTCTGTCTCTCTCTCTCTTCCTTCGTCTTGATTATCCGTTCTTCGCTGCTTCCTGCCCCTAGTCGATCTGAAGGACTTCGGCTTTCGATGTGCGGGATCAGCAGCTTGCTCTTCGAAGAATCGTCGTGAATCTCGCGATTTGTAGACCGATCGGCGTTGCGATTGTCATAAAGGAGCGTGTGAAGAAGGTGGTGGCGTGTTTGTGTTGTAATCTTTGAACGTCTTTGTTAGGGTTTCTTCGTCGTCGTATTAGGACAGGGAAGGAGGAGGGAGTGGAGGGAGCTTGTGATGAGCGGGGTGGAGGAGGGCGCAGAAGAGGAAGAAGAAGAGGTGCAAGGGACGATGGCTAATGGATCTGCTGCTGATGAGGAGGCGGCTCTGAGTGATTTTGAGGAAGATGATCTAGAAGCGGCGCCCGTGGTGTTGCCCGCAGCATCGGGAACCTTGAACGACGGCTTGAAGGCGGCGATGGCTGAGCTAGAGCAGGAGAGGCTGAAAGTGAGAACTTTGGAAGCAGCGAAGGCGGAAGGAGATGCGAATTACACGCGAATGAAAGCGTACGCCCAGGAGACTGCAAGGCGGAGAGACGAAGCGCTTCGTGCCAAGGAGGAGCTCACCAGAGCACTGGAGGAAGCCATGAAGGAGAAGGAAGGGCTTTCTCGACAGAGAGACGAGTTTCTCAAACAAAGAGATGAATATTCCAAAGCTCGTGATACTGCAAGGGCAGAGATCGAAAGCACAGCTCGCTTGCTCATTGCTGGAGCAGAGAAGGTAACCTCCATGGTGAACGGAGCGAAGAACTTCGCAAGAAGCTTGCCAAGCTCCAAGTACACTGGTCTGGCAGCCATAGCTTATGGTTTTGGCAAAAGGATGGAGGAAATTGTGGACGAAGTCGTGAAACAGCGTGATGCTGCAGTGAAGACTAGGCAGGAGACTCGAGAGCAGATGGAGCAGAGGAACTACAGCATTGCCATTGAAGTCTCGGAGCTCGAAGCTTCTATCATGCAGTTGAAGGAAGAAGTGAGGAAGAAGAATGCAGACATAAACATCTGGCAGAAGTCTGCAGCAAGCAAGGATGAAAGGATTGTTGAGCTTGAGAATGCTTTCTCTGAGAAGATAGCCCTGGCAGCAAACCAAGCTTATGTGTTGGGACAGAAGGCAGATGAGGCTGAAGGCAAGAACAAGATACTCACCGAACAATTGAATTCCCAAACTGAACTCTTCTCTGAACTGTCAAGGTATGTTGCCAAGATGAAGAAAGGATTGCTAAACCTCCTTCCTGCATCATCATCATCATCATCACTATCTGACTCTGATGCCCAAGCACAGCAGCAGGAGGAGTTGGCCTCCTCATCGAGAGAGGCCTCAAACTCCTCCACCTCTTCCTCCTCCTTGGCAGTGGATGCAAAGTTGCAGTTGCCTCAACAAGAATGTTTAGCAGGAGTCAAGATGCTGGCAGATCTTGTCGCAACTCTGGTGTCTTTGTGGAACCGCAAGCAAGATGAGTGGGCTTCAGAAAGACAAGAGTTTGTGAGCAGAATAGAGAGGCTGGTAGCTCAAAAACAGGGTTCAGCAGAGCTGCTTACTGTTGCTTTGGCAGAAAAGCAAGAGGGGTTGGAATCTATTTCCAACCTCAGAGTTGAGGTCAGTCAACAGCAGTCAGAAATAAGTAGGTTGCAAGCATTGTTGAAGGAGGCACAAGAAAAGCAGGTTGCAGAGGATCTGAAGTCGGAACAAAGTGACACAGCCGGCGAAGCAGAGAATGTGGAGATTGCCAGACTTAGAGTTGAACTCGCTGTCGCCATGCAGATGAGAGATGAGGCTTTGTCGAAGGTTTTCATCATCTGCATGATATTTCTGCCATTCACTGTGAACAAATTAGAGCAATTTGAGCATGCATTTCAGGATGCCAACATGCTTATCACTGTGAACATGAAGAAAGATACAACTTGTCCCTTGATTTGTACATTTTGAACATGGGTTTTTAGGATGCCACCATGCTTATCACTGTGAACTTGATGGAAGATATCATCACTTGTCCCTTGATATGTATGTATGTTTCTGATTGGTTTGTGGTCATCACAGTAGCATGACAATTTGTTGTAAGGTTGATTGGTTCTTTGTAATTCTGAACAAGTTTAGATGTTATTTGTGGGGATTCTTCTCAGGTGTCTGCACTGGAGGTTGAGAGGGGCAAGTTACAGCAGCTCATTGGGGACCTTGAAAGCACATTAGCAAGAGTGAGGTATGAATTTTCTGTGCACTGCATGCCCATGTATCTTGCTGGCAGTTCCCTGATGAATGTGTATGAGTTGGTGCAGGCAGTCATATTGTGATATTGATTGTTGGATTTCCCAGAATTTTTGGATATGCAAAACAACCTGCAGCAAACTTTCATTGACTGATATTATGGTGGGTAGTTCACAAGTGTGCAAATTATGCCAAGCTACTGTTAACAAAGAAGAGGAGTTGAGTACAGGGAAGAAGGAGGGGAGCTGCGTACCGTTGTGGATACACAAGCAAAGGAATTGTTGGACAAGACTGCACAGATTCAGGATGCCCTTGTCAGGGTATGTGTACCCACATTTAATTTATAAACCGTACCATGGGAAGTGGAATTCCTCTTGGATAGTACTGAATTGCTTTTGGAATCATGCACCGAGTAGCTCTGAGCATTCCTGTTTTCAGCATGTATTGCTGACACTTCCAATGGTACAACAGGGAACTGAGAAGGGTGGTTGTTTTCCCATGAAGGTGGAGGGGTTGACTGCAGATATTGAGGCTGCAGAGGAAGAGATAGTTCGGTGGAAGCAAGCAGCTACTGAAGAAGCTGCTGCTGGAGCTGCTGTGTTAGAGGAGGTTGACAGGTGCAATCTTGAGGTGGGTGACATTGGGCCATGTGCTGCAATATCAAACCTGGAGGCCTTGTTAGATATGACTCATTCCTTTAAGAGGCAATGAAAGCTACTTGCTTTGTACTGTATGAGTGGCCAAGTAATGTGGTGGTTTCATTGCATGCAGATTGCTTCACTCAAGCAGCAGATCACAGATATGAGACGTGTAGTAGAGGAGGCAAAGCTTGAGGTACGCTCCAAAGATGAGATGTCTTCAGCTGCCATAGCTGCACGTGATGCTGCAGAAAGGTCTCTTCAAATGGCAGATGAAAGAGCTATGGATTTGCGGGACAGAGTTGAGGAATTGAACAAACAGTTAGAAGAAGCATTTAGAGTCAGGGAATTTGGAGGTTCAACAGGCATAGGAGGATTGTTTGAATTGTGCTGGCCTAGGTGGCAAAGCCGAGGGAGATCTGTTAGCTCTTCCCATAACCAAGGTGGGGGAAACTTGGCCGCTGAAATGGAGCAACTTCTGGAACCACTTGTTTGATGCACAAATGTAAGTTGATGTTCCATTCTTTATCATCTGAGACTTCGTGTGACATTTGCAGAGGTTATGACCACTGTCATTCTTGTCATATATTAGGTTAGGTTTAGCTGGAACTGACACAACAATGCTTTGCCTTCAAAAGTGTTGTAGTGGGATTTTCTCTGCAATCTCATAGATAATGTTTCAATTTTCTTCACCATTGTCCTGTTTCAGTGCTACATTAAACAATATTTGTCTCTGTTTGAAAGTAGCAGCTGCCAAAATTACCTTTTGTCCAAAGGTTGCATTCCGTCCTACAGTTATTATGGCCTATGTGTTTTGACTCCTGAGTATTAGCTGACATAGGCCATAATGACTAACTCCTGTACTACATTTCCTCCAGAAATACGACCAAAAGCTCAGGATACTATTTTAGTTGTGCTTTGCCAAACTTTCTGGGCAGATGCTGCTTATTTCACTTATGTATTATCCACTGTATAGCTTTTCTGCAGTCTCTGCAGCCATTCATCTGCAGTCTCTACAGCCAATGATCTATTACTTCTGATGTACAAATAACACTCAAACAAGGTAATGGCATTTATCACTTGCATATTCAGGTGTTTGGGTGAGGTTACAAACTTTCATTATCTGGTCAGGTCACAACTTCCAAATGTTTTGCATGGTTTTTAATGTTAATTGAAGAGGAAGCAGGTTTTTTCAAATCTGAGTTCAATATTAGATGTTTCCTCAATTGGCTCTTGCACATGTGCTTCAAGTAATTAGATAATTCGTCGCATTTTAATGATTCTGAAAATTTAATAGCCGGTTCGAAGATGCGATCTGTTGAACGCTACTCGGAAACTAATTACGACTGTACGGCTTTGGTGATTGCAATGTGGCATTTAGTCACAAACGTTTCCATAAAGCTTGTAATAAAGTCTTGTGCCTCCAAATGGATGTTGTCTCAGAAATGTTTTTATGGACCCAAAACACACTTTCCTACGTCGACTACAACTCGAGTCTCACCATTAAGACACAACGACGAACAAAACCGTTGATTTAGGGCTTCAAGGTGCAATAGTAGCACTTGCGATCATACAGAGAAGCTGCAGATGGCCTTCTAAGCTGGGGGAATGCCTTCAGGTCTGCTAACTTTCAACAGATTGCCATACAAAATAGCAATTCAGGTCTCAAAGATTTTAGACACATCCTTAGGCCAATCATCTAAATTCATTTCCTTTGTTCCCGTTGGTGTCGCAACTCAATACGGAAAAAATGCACGACATTCGCGAAAAGACACGATTCCTTGTTTGGCATGAAGAAAGATGAGAACAGCACAAAACTACAACAAAGGAACTGTCAGAGACTTGATTCCGTGTTTGGTATCAACAGTGCCAGAAGGCTCTGATGACCGTCGTGATAAGGAATTGTACTCATCATTCAGCTTTGACTCCTCTCGTGGACTTATGCAAAAACCCACAAAACAAATTACTCACTCGCCGCGCAAATAATGACATATTCAAAGAACGCTCCCAAGAAAAAAAAACACACTTAACCGGAACAGCTTTTCTCTCAGACAAATGCCTCGTTTATGCTTCAGTGTAACTGGCAGAGCCAGCGGATGCAGGCCCACACAAGACGTGCATGAAAATGGGATAAAACATCACACTATCGAGCACGCTAGTTTTCGCCTGCACCCCAGAACTCAGTCTCGTCATCTTTGTCATCTTCACAGAGAAATGAAAGCATCAATCACAATACACCAAGAAAAACCCCTGCAACAAGCAGGAGCAGAACTAGCCTACAGAAAAACACAAACGACCTCAATCCCAACAAGTGCCTAACTTGGACATCAGAGCCGGTTGACAAATCAGAGGGTGCACGGGTAGCACAAACACAAAACATGACAACATTACAAAAAGAAAACACACATAACATCAAGATTCCCTTACAGCAACTACCACCCAACCTCTCAGTCCGCCATCTCTCTCATCCTAGAAGCAGATCGACCTCGATAAAGACCTCAAGGTTTTCTATCGAGAAAGAATTCTCAATTCCCCATCGGAGGCATGTACCCGTATTACAATAGACACTCGTAACTTTATAGGACAGAAGTGTGGGCCGCCAGCGCCGAGAAGCGCCGTCCCTGTCGCGGCCTCTCAAAACCCTAGAATGGGTCGAAGCGCGCGGTGCTTTCTAGAAACTCCTGGAAGGCGTGTGGTTTCTCGAAACCCTAATTGATGTAAGCGCGCGGTTCTATGAAAACGTGTGGAATCTAGGGTTCTGTTTTAACGAACAGACAAATCAACCATGTTCCTAGTTGGTAACAAATGGATGAAGCATGGATTCTGTGGATGAAATTTATCACGACGATGCGTTGGCCCATAAATGTGGAGGAAATTTTGATGACGTCAGCATACCTAATTGTTGGATGAATTGAACCGTGCATGGATAAAAACTATATGTCCATGGATGAAATTCTACTCACACAAGTGATTAATAGGCCATAGGCATAAAACTAAACAGTACCTATCTATTGGGAAAAAGAACTTTGATGACGGATGGAAATGTGTTTCTGAATGAAATTTAGTTTGATGGATGAAGTTTATGAAAATGAACCTAAGTATGGATGAAATTAACAACTTGAATGAGGATAAATCCCAATATGTAATGCATAAAATCAATTTGAAATGGATGCAATTTGCAACATAATGAATACCATAGTACCTGTGCAATAAATATGTTTTGTGGTTCAGGTTTTTAGAATTTGGGATAGGTACTTGTTCAGATGTGATTTCCAATTATGTTTTGCACTAACTGCTTTCATGTTTAGTTGTTACTGTTTCCTAAAATTGTGGGTTGATTGTTGGGAAGTGATCATCAATCGTGAGGCAATCTCAAAAGCCATGACCAGTTTCCTTCGACTAGTGATGTGTGTGGATTTTTGGATGCTGAGCTCATGTTATGCTCCTGTTGATTTCTGATTTTTATAAGATGGGTGTTGTCTCTTGGAAGTTCAGAGTGATGATCATCATCACTCTGCTCAGTTGGTGAAGGAGATGTCCACTTGCAAGATTCTGTTCAGTGTATAGGCATCTCCACCCAAATTCTGTTTAATGGGGTAATGGCTCAGTTGGGTCCCTGTGTATTGCAAGCATCACTAATCACTGAAGCCCATGGCTGCTTGCTTTTCCACAGCAATGCAGGCAGAAGAGTTAAAGAACTGCTTGCTCAATCCTAAACCCAGAGATGGCACATGCCATTCCACATGTACATTATCAATCTGGAGCTCTTGGAAGCAGTGCATCTCATCTGTTGTCATGCTGCTTGAAGTTCCCAACATGGCTGCTAATGTCCATGACATCAAACAGAAGGTGATCAGCCAGCCATTCTGCCATTTGCTTGACATCAATGAGCACGGGAACCTTCTTAGGACCTTCACCACAAGAGCTCTTGGGAAAGGCACTTGTCAGGAGGCACTGAAAGTCATCCAAGCATCTAACAGGTGTCTGGATCTGTTTGGAAGCTGTTGACCGAAGGAGATATTTTGTGCTGGAGATGTTGAAAAGCAACATTCAGGAAGAGGCTCTGATCACTTACCTTTCCAATTACCAATGGAAGCTCACAGGGTTCCAAACATTTGTGTTCCAATGTCAATATTTCCCTTGAGTGGTGGTAGCCTGAAATCCATGTAAAGCCCTAATCAGCATCATCTAGCTTCAGGAATTAAATTCAAGCTCAACTCAAGAACTATTCTGCTGCAGGTGTGATAATTTACCAGCCAACAGAGTTTTGCTGAGTTTAGACATGCATATTTTGATTCAGTGCAAAGGTTTCTAGCAAGCAGCTGAATCATGATAGTTTGTTACCTTATTCTTCCTCCCAGGCCATGTTCTCTGGATCACTTTCACTTCGCTGTGTCCATTATCCTCATTTCCATCATCAGCATCAAGTGGTCACATTGCAAGGCAGTTGTGTCACGCATGATTGTGTCAAATCCAGCTGCAATTAAATTGAGTCCCAAATTTCCCAAATTCCAAGATCTCGGAAAGTTCCAGAAGCAACTCCTGTTACCTGGAGTTAGAGATCTTGTGTCTGTTTGGATCTGAGGGTTGCACTACTTGTGAATCCTATGACAAAGCCACAACAAAGGGAAACAGTGAATTAGTCATCAAAAGATTGTGCACACGAGGAGTTTATCATTGTCAATGTGTGGCATTCATCATTGACAATGATGAACTCCTCATATGCACAATCTTTTGATGACTAATTTCATGAAACTATGATATGTCTGACATTAGGGTAGTACAAAAGCATTCCATCATCAAAACATGCAAGCTCAAATTCTGCTCAGTGGGTTCAAAGGTTACCAGCTCCAAGTCTTCATTTATGGGCTGAATGTGCAAGGAAAAATCCTACCTCGAGACTGGGAGTTGCCTGCCTTCACGGGTCTTGACAAGCTGGGAATCCAAATTCTGGGGGAGTTGCTCAAGAAGAATTTCCCAGGGATCTAAACACCTTGCAGGAATTTGGAGGTTGAGAGTCAGTCAGTCAGTCAGTCAGTCAGACATATTCCCAAGAGATGAAGCTTTTTGAGAGCAGAAAATTCCTCTCTCCAACCAGGAACTTGAGAACAGCATGGATCAAGAGGAATTTCCATGAGAAATTTCAACGAATGTCACAAGCAATCTGTCCTATTGTTTCTGCAATCTTCTAATCTCTCCAACGACAATCTGTTGTGAGAGAGAGAGCAAGAGAGCAATATGACAATGTGTCATACAATGGTTAGTCCATAATGTCAACGAGAAACTATTGAAAGTAATCCATCTGTCTACATGAACAATATCAATATAGAAATGCTCATTTCCACAATTTGGAGAGTATCCTTGACAGAGTAGAACTCAAGAACATAACGCATCCTTCATAGAAGTGCTATCACTTATTAGTACTCCCTTGCAACATCAATTCGATTCTCTCTGCAGGTGACACTACCCAAGTCTTTGTAGGAATCACAGTTGTACTGTAATCCCTCAGACATGTTGAGGAGATGGAGTTCTGAAGCAGCTCAACTTGGAAAGGAGACATGGACTCATTGGATCACAATGGAGTGTACTCCCTGTTATCTTTCTCAATATGACAAACAGTTTGTGCAAGCCTAGTTTTTGGTGGCAGCAAGGAACGACAAGTATTTAGGTGAGCTTATAAAAGATGTCAGGATGTTTTCTGAATCATCTGATTTGCAACAAACCGCCTTCTTGCAATATGCAGTTTGCCATAGAAAGGATGCAGGTTGTGATCATTGTTATGTTATTTTGAAGCAGATGCATGTCTATCTGCATCTGACTGTCTGTCTGGAAATCTGAGTTTATTATGTTCTTCTTCACTGAGTTGATTGATCTGATCTGCCTCAGGAGGAGCAAACAGCTGGGAACCTATTTCAGAATGACTGAAATGCTCCCCTGCCTTTGTGTTTCTCTTCAGTTTTATGTGCTGAAAAAACTCTCTTGGGAGGATTGTTCTTCATGTTTGCAAGTAATTTACATACCACATGTTTTCCAGCTGATGCATCTGCCCTTTCCTGAACTGTGACAACCACAGACAAAACTCATTGGCGTTCCTTCTGATGATCTCGATCCAGGTGATGTCCTTTGAGGTGTGGGTGGTGGGGATACCCTTGTTGGTGATCTGCTTCCATGTGATCTTCTTTCCGGTGTCACTTGTGGGGATGCCCTTGTTGGTGATCTGCTTCCATGTGATCTTCTTTCAGGTGTGGCTCCTGGGGATCCCCTTGTCGGTGATCTGCTTCCAGTTGAACTTCTATATATGCATTCTGCATGCGGGTATTCTGCTGTATACATATGGGAAATCAACACACCATCACTTTTGTGAGTAATCTCACTAGCACATAGACAGTCTTCAATGTTGCATAGGAAGCTCAGCAGGTCAATCACAGGACTGGGGTGAGAAATTGTGAATGTTCTATGTAGCAGACAGAAGTGCAGTGCAAAGAGACATGAATAAGGGATGAATCGTGTGAATTAGCTTGAGAACATAGCCTTCCTAAAGCAAAAGAGAAAAGCATCATTGCCTTACTTGCAAATGCATGCGACATGCCAGCAACAGGACCTGGAGGTACTAGTCTGTTGTCCAAGACAGAGTTTGCAGCAAGGCTACTTCCTGCCAGTTTGGCAGCAGGTCTATCCCTTCTTGTACAGGACTTATGGTGAGATTTTGTAGGTGGCAAGGAGGAGAACCTGGGATTGCAAAGGCAACATATCTCAACTGACTCCTCAATAGTTGCAAAGTGTCTGCAGGACAGATCAAGGCATACACATGATCAATACCATTATGTTTCTTTCTTTCAGAATTTTCTCATGGGTTTAGGGTTTAGGGTTTAGGCACCATGACTGTGAATGAATCATGCAACACTTTTGCAGCTCCAGAAATGCAACACAAACTCTATGTTTTGTGCAAGTGAACATGTGAATTGATAAGGTGTATGTATGCTACTCACTCCTGGTTCATCTGAGCAATAGCTTCTTCTTCAGCCTCACAAATTTTGCACGAGAGAGTCTTCTTGTCCACATGAGAAGCTTCCACAGGCAAACAAGGTAGGAGCTGACGCTCATAAGATGGCTTCCTCAGTTGCATCTCCATCCATTTCTTCTGGCATTGCGGAATATGGATTGGCAAACTGTGGATAAAACTTTGTTCTTTGGTCACATGGTGAATCTAGACTCCACTTGCAAAGCACAGACTGTTGCATAGAATTTAGGAAGCACTTGCACATTTCTCCTCTATGATGAATTTCTGTTTATGAGAAACAGATTTTTGTGCAAGGGTAAGCATGCAGGAGAACCTTTTGGATCCATACTCCCGACGACAGATGTAGCACATGAACATGCGAGGACGAGATGCCCCCATGCGTGGGAAGGGGATGTCCATATCTCGCAAAACAGGTTCCTGTTCGCATTTCCAGAGGACTTCAAACATGGACATGAAAAAATCTGCAGGCCGCGAGTGATGGAAGATGTTCTCATGGAAGACTCTTCCAACACATGATATTATTTAGGCCTTGGAAATCCTGTGTTGCCGATTTCCGAGCTCTCGATGGTTTGCATCGAATTGGAGCTCTTCTCATGGTTTGCATGTTAGCACATGTATTTAAAGAACTTCCGATGCATTGTTATCGAAAGAGCATTTCGACATTCTTTTGCGAGCCGCTGTTGAGACTACTACTAGTACACGCCTGATTCGTGATTCATATATAACTCATGATGCGTCAGCGTGTTGGAAGAAGGTGCCTGACAAGAACCGCACCGCACCACAATTTTCGTGCGTGTGTGGAGGTGGAGGTGAAGATGAATCTTTCTCCATGTTCGGAAACAACAAGCGACTGTTTGTTTGCGTTTGACGATAGAACGGTTGCAAGCGGAAGCGACGTGCGCTCATCAAGAGCGACAACGTTTGATTCATTCTCACTCGATTCTTTCGCATCGTCCGCGTTCACTGCTTGACAGATCTGTCATGTTTCTTCCCCTTCTCTGCAGCATTTTTGTGGCATAATCATCCATTTGCAATTTGGGCACTGGCCATGATTGCATTCCAGGAATTGGAGATAGTGAGTCGCGAGTGCGTAATGTCTGTGGCTTAGACAACTGAAATCTGTCTTCTCATCTCAGTATAGATCTTTGTTGTCACTTGTCGATGGTGATTAGCAATGCGAAATGTCCTGACTATTTCAGACTAATATCTACAGTCTGCCAAGATCATGAGGAGTTGTCCACAATCCAGAGGAATTGTCCCCTGTGTCCCTTATGCTGTGTCCTCCATACATAGCTCAAGAATACAGCATAAGCAATCCACAAGGTGCAAAATACTCATGTAGAAAGCCATCTGTGATTTTTTTTAATAGCTGCATTCTTCACCACTCTGTTCTCACAACTAAGGACAAAGAATGGCATGCAATGGTGCCTATTCAGTTGTCAGAAACCTTTTGTGAACATACAGAACATTGACAGATATTTTGATCATATTGCAGGATTACTTGACTGTACCAGAAGAGGCTTAAAAGAATGAAGAAGGGGAAGAGGTTGATGGAGCATTCTTCCACAAGGTCTTTGTCTCTTGTTGTATATCTCCCTTGTTCTACACCTCATCTTATTCACCATGGCAACGACAATGACAGGATGGTATCTTATTCAGAAAGCATTACCTGTATTTTCAATCCAGATCAAGGTAATCATGCACTCTCCATCTCCTACCATTCACTCGTGATCTTTCATCCTACCAACATGCTCTCTAATTATGGGCCACAAAGATGCATGTAATGGGTACAGACTACTTCAGCATAGAATTCATGTTTGATACCATGTGGGGAGAACACACACTTATCCAGAGCATATAGGGAGACAAGGTGTACACTCAAAAGCAACAGAG
>Ga0116227_10000337_pt1 | contig 88211 bp, 80 predicted proteins | sample S1TSphgellanicum_FD_89693 | JGI IMG/M metagenome (GOLD analysis project Ga0116227, IMG submission 89693) | Host-associated microbial communities from peat moss isolated from Minnesota, USA - S1T2_Fb - Sphagnum magellanicum MG | ecosystem: Host-associated > Plants > Peat moss > Unclassified... | reverse complement strand
GACCTCCTCATTTTTATTCTGTCATGGTTGAGAATGCTTGTAAGTTAATTCTAGAATTCAATTAACATTTGTATGTATGCCTCCTGTGGATTCCAATGTTTTAGATTTGGGAAAGATTGGAGTAGTCAATAAGCAGTCGCTTAAGGCACACCTTGACTAAATGACAAAGCTTCAATAGTGTTTGAAGAGTAAAAGTTGTTTTTCAAATTGTCTATTCAACTGAACAAGAGGTTTGCTTACCAAAAAAGGATGTTCGGTGTTTCTGCCTATGGAATTTTCAGAATGATCATTTTGAGGGCCTCTAAAACCCTGAGTGGCAACCTTTTTAAAAGCCCACTTTGTTCCCAAAAATCCATGCTCTTAAACCTTGGTCATGTTGTTTCTCTCTTTTGCCTGTTACCTTGTTTCATTCATTTTTATTGTAAAATTTCTTGTTGTCTTCCTTTTCATCTTGATTACTCTAATCACCCTGTATTTTTTGTTTTGTTGAGCTAGCCAGCACCAAACCTGAGGCTTCTGGTCACTGCTGGTCTTGTGACAGAAAATCTGTATGTTGGCTAATGCATGACAGGGAATTACATCCATTGCAGTTACTAGGAATGATTACCAGTATCCACTTGCTGCCATAAGTGTTGCTATTTGTTGAGGTCACCTAATAGGCATGTGACTGTTTTTCTATTTCTGTGTCTTTTCTCCCTTGTCCACTAATATATGTTGCTGGGTCTGAAATTCTATTATATTGTTCTCAGGTCATCTCTAATCTATTTGTGTATAACTTCATAAGTATGAAGGTATGATAGTTTGGAACATATAGTACATGGATGACCTAGTGCTTATATGTGAAGTTCTTGGAGGGTGAATGCTGCCTTCCATTTAATACCTGATATGTTCTAATTGGTGCAAAAATCTAAGTCTCACTACCTTTGGCCGGACCTTGTACAGGGCATGTAACACTGAAGGAACAAGTGGTGTCTACGAGCGCTGCTGGTAGAGAGATAGTGCCATATATGGGTCCTCGTCCACCTATAGGAATACACAGATATATATTTGTGCTATTTAAGCAGCCATGCGGGCCTTTGATCATATGCCCACCTCCAACACGCAACAACTTCAACACCCGCAATTTTGCAGCTGAACATGGTTTAGGATTACCAGTAGCTGCCACTTACTTTAATGCACAGAAGGAGCCTGGGAATCGGAGACGGTAAGCTCACATGTTACTGTTGCTCAAAGTCACTTAGGCATTTCTATTGATGCTTCAGTGGTTCAGCAACAAAGAGGTTCTTCCCAAGGTAGCAGAAGGGCTCTAAACTACTATCCACTAGAATTACAACTAGTGGGACATAGAATGCTCATTACATTGGATAGGTTTTGAGGTCAACAGCTCTGTACATCATTCTTTGTTGTTGATAGTTAAGGTCTAGCTCACATCAATTCTTGTTCCCGGCCCCTTGTTCATTCCCTTATGGATATCCAGCCGATTTGGCTGGTACCCATTTTTTGAGTTCATGCCAAACTATTAAGGTAGTTTCTGAGCTGAATTTGCCTACAAACCAAAGATACCAGCTGAAAACTGTAAATCTGTGTCTGTTGTCCACAGACCATCTGTCCCCACATGGTGACTGTAGAAGGTGGTCAGTTTTTTATTAGACCATAAGAATTGCAATTCAGCGAGCATGCAGCTTTTTAAAGGATTTTTTCAGGTGTGGCCTGGTCCGAGTAGGTGTATAACAATGTTACACTTTGTATCTTGCCTATATCTGTATGAGGTAAAAATATCTGTTTTTTGTACACCTGCTTTTGGGATGTGAGAAAAAAGTATCTAGATGATTTATAATGATTGTAGGGATTTTCTTTTTGCGCTTTAACAATCTTTACTTGCCTGTGTCAAAACCCATGCACACCTAAGTTTGCAACCAATCTTTTGGCAGTGTAATTACTATCAGTAGCCAAATATGGAGTACTGTAGCTACAAAAGAACAGCAGCTGGATGCCTCTTTAATGCAAAGAAGTAGGGTTTACAGTTTGCACCTCTGTGTTTACTAGGTACATACTATTGTTCCATTGAATGTTTACTGAAAATTATTATAACATTATACCTCTGACAATCTGCAAATGTCAAAATTAAAAAATTGATGTACAATTTCAGAACATTTTTCAGAACGTTTCTGGAAATGATTTGAAATTGTTCTCTGTCCAATGTGCAGTACCAAAATTATATGACGTACCCTATAATATTGTCCAATATTAATGCTCAATGTCATCTGCAATATTTTCCCCAATAAAATCCAAGTAAAACTCCATACTACAACACTAACCTGTACATTTATGCCCTATAATATGTTTACCAAAGCATGAAAATTTCAAAGAGGTTTATTGGGCATTATATTTTGACAGTGACCCTCATCATTTGGGAGCATCAACTCTAGTTTCACTTTAATGAAAATATGAATTTAATCTAAACTGATGGTTTCCTTTTTCAAAAAACCTAGAATTGGGACTTGCAGAACCTTCACTGCCTGAGGAATGTTTATTTCAGGAATGCCCTGCTCCAATAGCTTTACCCAATACAAAGCACTGGCAGAATTTTTAATTTTTTCTCATGATAATCAGGTATCAGCCTGGGTACAACAAGAAAAGCAAAATGTGAGGGGAGAACTTCACTTTCCAAGACACCTTCCGAGAAGAAATTCCACTAAAGAGAGTGCCCTGTGGATAGACTACAAATTTTGTGCCCTGCTTTATGTGTAGAATAATGCTGCAACAGCAGGGCATTACCAAGTGTAAAGCAAGAGGCAGCCTTTGTATGAAGGTATCTTACAAAGTGTAATGCACCTCTGTATGAAGGCCACCTTCTGCACGGAAAGTTAAACCATTTAAGACTGTAAAACAATCACCTCTAACTATTCCAAATAATTCCACCTTGGTGTTTGTAATCATAGTGATGAAATTGTAAAAGAAAGTTTGAAACTGGTGTTTGTAATTATATCCATGAAATTGTGCATGGGATGTGATTCAAAGATGATTACTGTATACAAAATAGTCAATAGCATTGTTTATCACATCGAACATACAGTGTTGACTATTCCTCCATCCCCAATGCCCACCCGCAAACTCTTAAGTGGACAGTATAAAGTGATAGACTATTTAAATTTAATCAAGTGGGCCAATCAAAAATAGTCAGTTTGTTTTAGTGATCCTCTTGTCAGGCACTGTATTGAGTGTATTTTTACAGGCCCAAATTGAGTTTCCAATTATTTAACTGCTATACTCATTGGAAATAATGTATGCATGGCATTTCACTACTGTGGGTGGAGATGCTCTTACATCATGCAAAAAATTCAAACTTGATATTTGTAATCATATTGAAAAGTTGCAAAAGAAAGTTTGAAATCCTGTCTACAGTAGTCTAGGGTCAGTTTCCACATTTTAAAAATGAATAACTTTTTTGAAAAACAAAATTATTCGTCTTTAAAATTTTAAATTATTGAATTTTGGATGATCTATTATGATATATATTGTCACATGAGTAGTGAAATTATTCAGAGTGTAGCCTATGATAGTTATGATGATTTTCAGCATGTCAACTTCATATTTTCACCCAAAAAATTTCACTATTTTGAGGATTATTTAAGATATTTTGTTTCAACTTAAAACGTCGGATGTGGTTCAAAAACTACTAAGGTAGAATCACCCATCACCAAACATGTACCTGTCATCAAACACTTTTCAATATTTTTCTAATTCATTAACTAAATTGAATAATTTTTGTGTCATCGAATGCACCAATTGGAGGGTCACAAATGTTCTTTGGATATCAGAAGTAAAGGAACAGAAAACGTAAGAAGAGAATGAGTGATATTTTGTTTTGAAATAGCTCAAGACTCCTCTCTCTAGTTTCAGCCCCATGTCTTTCTCATTTTTAGTCTGGTTTGAGTGATTTAAAACCTGATGAGTGCACCAACTAGGCTAGGAATTTACAAAACTTCTTGTATTCCAGAGGCAAAGATTTAATGATTTAAGATGTTAAGCTTAAAATTTTAATTTTTCAATGTAACCCATCATCAAACATGAACCCCCTTACACCAAACATCCCATATCTTGCCCATCCCTTTATTGAATTGAGAGAATTTTGAAGCATTAGAAGTGCTAGATCTATGTTCAGTGGAAAAATGTTCTTGGAGCTTCGGGATCAGAGGAACAATGTGTGAGAATTTGACTTTTTTGACTTCTTAAATGTTCGCTCACTGGCCTATCTATCCCACTGTATGCAAGTTCTTGTTTTACGGATTGTTATAAAGCATACAAAGGATTGTTTACATCAAAGGCACAACATAGAGATGTAGTTTTTGCACAACCCTCATGACAAAATAAATAAAGTATCTACCAATAGTTTAGACCTGCACTATCATTGTTATAAATAATAGTTTTTACTTTTACGAAGCTGCCATATTGTTGAATTGCATTTAGCCGAAAGTAGTGAACCTAGGCACAGGGCACACATAATAGTCAAACAAAAAGGGTCAATATTGGTATTTTGACAATATAGAGGTGAAGGAGGATGAAAACTCACCAAAGCTTCAACTTAGGGATAAGCACCATCTTTCTTACTCTAATACACAATGCAACTCCTTATGGGGGCTAGGTTAAAATGGTAAAAATGTGATCATCTTGGAATGGGATTCTTGATTTCTGCCAAATTAGGATGGCCAAATGTTCAAAAACACATACCTTCCTCTAAACTATTCCAAATTTGACAATCTAAAAAATCTCATTTAACTCTTAAGAAATATTTCCAATGTCATATTGAATTCCCCAATTAGAATTCAAATGACCCCTAAAAATGTTATATTTAAATGGTCAAAAGTCATTTTGGCAATTTGATTTTGAACCCTTTAGATGGTCATAACTTTGATCCAAAGATTTAAGACTCCTAGTGGGACATCCAATTCTTAAATTGGGTTAAAGGCATTTGAACTTTGAAAGCATTTCAAATCTATTAAAAATGAAAAAATAGTGGTAACATTAGCTACAATGTTTTAGAAAATAAATGAACATTACAAGGGGACCAACTTGGGCAAAAAACATGTGTTCATTTTTTGGTACATTTGTATTATTTTGGGAGAAGTTTTTTTTTTCCATTTGGTTTCGTGTTTTGAAAACCACATATAAAATGATTTTAACACAAATGCCTCTAGCACAATCCTTGTTGCCTCTCAAAAAAGAGTAATTTTTCCCAGAAATATAAATCTCTTAAGGCCACTTGGTACATTCCATGTTTGAAAATAAAGAAAATTACGAGTAAGGAATTAAATACATTTTTTACAACATACAAATGACCATGGCAAAAAATTTGCGTATAATAACACAAATAGACCACCAATTTTTCAAAAAGAATAAAGTCTTTAATGAACTTGATAATGAACTACAAAATTTGAAATTTGAAATTTCTAAAGCAAAGGCAAAAAACTTTATTGGAAAAACCAATTTCAAGAATATGTGTCATTCAATTTTTTCACATCAAATTACAACATACTCCAACTACCTCTGTGCACACTAAAAAACTCTACACCTAAATACCTTGAAACAACAATGGAAATCTAATCCTCAAAATGGTGGTCACCTTGAAAATAGTCAATTTCCTAAATTTACTCCAAAATTGATTGTACCTAATCAATTGATGTTTTTCCTGCATTCATCCATAGGCTTGAGCATCAATGGCTCAAAGGTATGACAACAACCTAGAAAAATTCTTCTAAAACAACCATCAACTGAGGCAGATTGGTCATCTGTGGTAGATTGATGTTAACACATTAGTGGGATCACACATGATTGCAAAGCAAAAATTAGATGTATAATATCACACTTTTGAAGGGAACACCTTCTGGTTTGCTGGGTATGTCAGCAGGGCTTTGAACATCTCCTGAAGCTCTTGCAATTTCCGCTTTTGAAATTCCTCCAGCTTTGTTGCTATTGGTGCAAGACACAATCTTGATGCTTATAAACCAAAGATATGTAAGATACGTTCTCCTACTTTCTGTTGTATATGAAATACTGATACACAAACACTAAACCATAGGAACATACATAAGCTAATGTGCATAAGATGACACAGATATATCCCTACACCACATACAAGTGAAGCACATAGGATATCACTACACTTTATGACATACATTATTAAAGTTCTCCTCCAAAAATAGTAATACGGACAATCACGTCTGACTGAACTTTTTGAGCAAACTTGTGGCAATTGTTTTCTTTGCAAGTTGTTTGTTCTAATCTGTCAAGGCACTAGTTATGCGTTGTGCCTCTTGCTTTTTATATTTTACCTCAATGTGTTGTAAAGCAGCCCTTGTAGCTACATCTGCCTTCCACTCTCTAGCCTCTACATCAGCCTTTTCTTTTTTTGCATCAGCATTTTTCTTTGTCTGCAAGAGGATATTTGGACAAGTAGTTGATTTGACAATTTGAACCAAAAATCGATTAGGAAGCGATGAAACAACCAGGGAAACAAAAAGGAAATAGTACTTGCCAAAAACAATAAAAAACCAAACGGGAATATAAGCAAGAAACAATAGCAATAGACGATGAGGACGGAAAACTGCAGGCATGCAAATGACCAAAATAAGACAAGAAACAAGCGCGTATTGAACTTCAAAACTAGATCGAAATTGCAATGGAAGATTACGGAAAAAGAATGTCAAAAGGAGAGTCGAAAGATTGTAATAGAGCTTACCGGAAACAAGCAGAAGAGATGTTTCTCCTAAACATTTCAAGCCTGACAACCACAATAACAGTGCAGCATGAGTTCCTCTTCACTATGTTGCCTCTGTTTGGAAAGGCACCTTGGCCCTATGGTTCCAGTTCTGTGGAATGTAAATGTCTGAAGTCTGTAAGTCCCGTGTGTCTTCCAGGAAGCACCTAAGCAGTTGACTACTCACACAAGTCCAAGCCACTTGTGTTATCTGAGATGAGATTTGAACGTCTATGGAGATACTCCAGAGAATGGCAATGGATGGTATAAAAAGTATGTCCTTGGAAAACACCACAGGAAGGATGTCAGTCAAAAATATTTCAAGCTAATCTTAGTTCTAAGAATGGGTACGCCTTAAATGTTGTGGAAGTGCTGATGTAGAAACATTACCTTCCTGTAATCACTGCATTGTCACACACACTGCTGCCACTCTGCAGAATCATAGATGAAGTCTCTGCATTGCCTTTTGTCCTGCTCATATTTCATGATTATGGCTTTTGTTTCAGTGAGCAATACACTGAGCCAATTGTCAAATTGCAAAAATTACCAAAAATTGCAAGAAACTTCTTACAATTGAAGATCTCTTCCATATGCTTGCATTGCAACCATATTGCATTAGACAACGCAGGAATTAGAGAAATTGGTGGTTTTGCCTTGTGAAGTTTCATTTCTTTAGTTCCCGTTGTCTTCTCGACAGCTTGCTGATGCCGTTGAGCTTTTCGATGTTTCCAGACTCTCTCCATTCAAGACGTTTGCTTTTCTGTATTTGCGGAGAGTTTTTCACGCGCAAAAGACTGCACAACAAGATGTGCAAGAAAACAGCGCAGAACAAGACGCTGGAAGGAGTAGTTCTTCTGGTCTTATAAAAACTTATGATGGAAAGAGAAGATCGCATTGATCTCGTGAAGCTTTGACATCATCCATTGTGAAACTCCATCGTTGGCGTCACGGGGGCTTTTGTTTCTCCTTTTTTCCTCTTGTGGAACTTAGAAGAAGAAGCTGTCGTGATGAAGATGAACGACATGAGTGACAGGAGTGAAGAAGGATTTTATGGGACCAGGGGACACTAGCAGTCGAGAAACGAAAGCGGTAGTAGTAGGAATTGATAGCAACTCCTGCAATTGAGTTGCTGCTGCTGTTTCGATTTTGCGTATGAGCTCTGAGACTCCGAGTTCATTGATCTCGCGGGTGCAAGACTCGAGCACAGCTGCCGCATCTCTTGGAGGCTTGGAAAACAATTTGCTTGAGAAAGCTGGCAGAGGAGGAGAAGAAGGAACAACTCGAGACAGTACTTCTAAGACCGAGGAAGAACTGGCAGACATTCAGCGCTCGAGACAAGATTGCTAGAGGTTGATCCTAGAAGCAATATTGTTCTGTATTTCTCTGTTCATCTGTTGACCGGCGTCGAAATGCAAACTTAACCACTGCTATTGCTCAGAAGTAGACCCATCTGACCTTCTGAGCAATTTGGAAGAGCAGATAACCCAAGCCAAGCAAGAAGCCTCCAAAAGGAAGGAGGTCATTGAGAAGATGGAAAAGTGGATGTCAGCATGTGAAGAGGAGGGGTGGCTTGAGGATTATAACAAGGCTTGGTCCTAAGATGCATAACACTCAAGCTGACACAACTGAAATAGACACCATTAGCTCCAACTTCTTCCAGGCATTTGTAGTGAGGATGATCTGAAATTTTGAAGAGCTATGTGACCTCTTGCTAGCAGAATTGAATGGTTGTCATGGCAAATACTGAGCAGAAGATTGTTGATAAAACTTTGCTGTCATCATTCAATTTGGTAACGTTCAATTGGATGCAGGATGAAAACAGGTTTGCCAGCAAAGGAGCCCATCTGAATCTGAAATGTGCAGAATGTGCCATCAATAAACTTCCTGGTATGTCCTGACATGCTAAGTTTATCAGAGACCAAAATGCTGAAGAATCCATTGAACTACGTTTTCCAGAGTGCAAGAATCGTTTCAAAATGCTTGTGAGTATAGATTTTATGCAGACCAAAACCTTTTCTGTATAGATGAAAGGAAGTGAGCACTTTTATAGAACAGCTGTGTTATTCTGATACCAGTTTTTGCATGATGTTCATGATACCTGGTGGAGTCATTGACATTGAGGACTAAAGCTTGGGAGGAGGAACAGCAGGGTCACTTCATGTTTGATGGGGGAACAGTCTTTCACCATCAATTCTCAGAGCTGCAGAAATCTGTATTTATTGACCTTTGATGCAGCCACTCAATGCTTCAATTGACTGGATATCTACTCAATGTGATATCACATTGACTGGATATCACATTGAATGCTTAATACAGGTGAGACTGCTTGCCATGCTGGATGAGTGCAACTACTTGTGTTAAGAAAAAGATGAGTAGAAGCGTCGACTCAAGGTATGTACCAAATACCTCACTACTTTTGAACATCTGACATTAGTGTTATTTATCTATTTTGCATTCCCCAAGTTTCTTGTCTGGGAAAGTGCAGATCCAGTTGTTTGACCAGTTAGGGAAGGTCCTCTCCAGTAGAGTAATGTATGTGGGAGCAAGATACAAAGATGTTTTGAAATTTGGTCTGACTATAAGATCAGAAGAACATTCAGGAGCAAGTGATGAATGAAAAAGAGACATTGTTTGGGTCAAAGCCCAGTCTGATCAAGTCCATTACCTGCAGAAAGGCCCAATGGTGTATCCCACACCAGTGTGGGTGCAAATGGATCACAATCCAAGCATCGTCCTTCTTTGGGCAGTGCCATAATGCAGCCAGGGACTCTAGAAGCCCCACAAACAAATCCAACAGATGCCAATTCACGAATGAGTGGCAAGGACATGAAGCAGGATCGCACACAGCCTGCAGCCCCTCTGAACTATGTGAATCTAAATAAGGATGAAGTGGCTGGACTTGCCTCTGCAGGGGGATCCACTCCTACTTCCCCTTGGGATCAGTGGTCACCTCCTGCAAACTTCACACTTTCCTGGTAAAACAATTCTCTCCTCATGTGTTTCAACCTCAATTTCCCTTGTAGATATGTTTCTTAGTGAGTACAACTTATCACTTGGACTGCCTTGTGGGTTTAAAATATAAACAGTGTGTACTTCTGTAGGTACAAGGAAGACCATTGGTGCGTATGGACTATGGACAGTCCCAGGCAGTACCACAGACATCAGCGCTTTGTCTACCATTGTTGCCAGTTTCATTGTCAGGTGTGTACATACACACAATTGAAAAGCATTGGTGATTTTGGGAAAAAGCTCGGCACCAGCCTATGCCAGCCAGGCTACTTACATCTCAAATGTCTAGGATATCACCCAGTAACCTTTTTGTTCAAAATCTGGAGAATGAATACGAAGGAGGCCACTAGATTACTCTTTCAAAAGGTTTGGAGAAGAGGTCTTTCTTTCATGGGGGGTTGACACCCTGGTTTCAGCAGAAGGTCATCATCTGTGCCTTTCTAGAAGTAAGTTAAGTTACCCTACCAAAAGTAGATGGAGATGAAAGTTGTACTTGTATGTTCCATTGGACTCAGAATCAGGAACTATCTTGTTAGGCAGCACGTTTGCAAAAATGTTGTGTCAAATCGAACCAATGTTCCATTGCCTCTGCCATGGGTTTTGTTTTATGCAAATATATATATTTCAAAATCACTAAGAAGAAGATGCAACTATATTCTGATGCATGTTAGTGAACTCTTTGAAGGTCTGAACTATCCAAACCACCACACAAGAAAACAAGTACACACTCACAATACCCATCCTATTCAGTACTAATGTTAGTGATCCATTTGCATTTGTTTACTGGGAATGTTTTCTGACCAAAGAGGATCAACGCAATTGTATTTTATCATATTGCTATTGTGTAGCAATATGATGAAAACTCCCTCATTCAGAAACTACTTCATTTATGGTCCACAAAATTGTTTTCCTCATCCTCCAGATCTGTTGCTATTGTGGAAGATTTGCCACAGTTCATGTTATCTGATCATTGAAAGTTGTAGTAGCGTCAAGCTTTGCCAGTCAATAGCTGTTGTGTGTGGGAGAATGAGTTTGCCCACAAAACTTTAGAGATTATGACAAGATTTTCATGTATGAGTCCATTCTCATGGAATTCATTCATTTTGGTTTTGCTAGAATTGACACAATGACAGTCAGCTTTCCAAGTGTTGTGGAGTTGTTTCTGCAATGTCGCAGCTATGTCCTCCACTATTTTTGCACTCACTCATCAAATTAATCACAATCTTGCCTTTATACATATCTATGTAATTCATGAAAATTCTTTTGTTGAGAGTGACAATATTTCTTTTTTTGTTTTTGAAACTAGTTTAAATTTTAGTCTTCTTTTTGCTGATGGGTTGTAGAACCTGATCAGGATCAATGTTTTGGGAGATGTGCCTGTGAACATTTCATTCACTCCCCAGTTAACATCTCATTCAATGATATTGACTCAGTCAAAAGGGTTGGATCTCAAACATGTATATGTCAAATGTTTCATTGTCAACCATTGGATTTGCAAAAATTAGGGTTTCTCAAGCATGTGGGAGGGGGCAGACATATCCATACAAGAGTATGGATGATGGCTGGAGGATGTCATCTCTTGGAATGCCATGAGTTCCAACTCTTTGGAATGATCACCCACAAAGAAAGTCACTCAAAACTATATCAACAAATGCATTCTTTGTATCCTAGCGGTGTAGTTGGAAGCTAAGTTCAGATTAACATGACGGCATAAATATAATTGCAAAAATATTAGCGCCAAACTAGTGCGCCATGCTTTAATAACAACATTTACACTAATTTTGTGCCAAATTTTTAAAAAATAAATACGTGGCAAAATAACATGGATGCAATGTGGGGCATTCATTTGGTGTGAATTTTACACTGAATTTATGAGTGTTTATTGCATGCTAATGTTGTGGGAATATCACTTTGCATTGTTCTAACATGACATTAACATAGAATACGTCACCCACGGATTGCATGCCCATTTAGCATGACATTATTGAGTAGAACAAAGATGTGTGATTAATGTCATTGTCATGGTTGCTAATTACATGTTAATTCCACATTTCAAAACCAGCAAAATTAACACACTTTTATGAATGTACAAAATTCATGCCAATACTATTTATGTTTTGTTACAAGGTAAGTTTGTGATGTCAACACAAAGTATTTGTGCATGACATTTTCAAGAACTGACCCAATTAGGACCTCCACAAGGGTGAAAACACACTTGAAGGAGGTTGCCTTGAACAAGAAAATGTTTTTTGAAGGGTATTTTTTGTATTATTTTGGGGGTAGTTTTTATTTGATTTCATCATAAATGGATATCTATATACAAATAAACATATAAAATGGATTTTGATACAAAGGCCTCAAACATAATTCTTATTATATTTTCAATGAAAATAATTTTTCAAAAATGGTTTTTCTCAACACACTTATGTTGATTTGAATGAAAAATTTGTCCAAATGTATTTTGTGAACTCACATGAATCAAACTTTTTAAGTTGTAATTGAAATGGTATAATCAACTCATATTCAATGTAAAAATAAATATTCATCAAATTTTGCAATTATTTGAATCAATTTTAAAGTATATTTTCACTTTGTAGTATATTGTTTCAAGTTTTAAAATAGTTTCCTTTGACAATTGCATTATTTGACAATTGAACTAAATTATTTTGAATATAATTTATGAAAGCCTCTTTTATAATGACTTGGTGGAAGGGTGAAAGCACACTATGATGATCCCCTTTGGGGTATCACATTATACTTTTTAGGGATGTGCATGTTTGAATGTATCCAACTTCAAACTTTTGAAAAAATTCAAATTTTTTTTCCATATCATGTTAAAATATAATCTAGGCAGTTTGTTATGAAAATTTTAAAAAATAATTTTATAAAGTGGGAGATTGGAATATATTTGTGGAAATAAATGTAGTTTACTTGTGTATTAAAAAACACAAATATACTCCAAAAATAATTTAAATTATTTTTAATCTTTATGAAAGTTGAAACATATTAAACCATGTCATTTCACATATTTTGAACCATGTTTGGGTACCATGTGATTGAATTGAATTTTTTCATTCCAAAAAATGAGTTTTTTTAGTAAAGATATAATAAGTGTGGCAAATTGAAAATTTGACAAATAATCACATTCACATGGAAGATGGAAAAACATAGTTAGATGAGCCATAATTCAAATTATATTAAAATTGGTTATTTTAATGATTAATGAACCCATAAGATTAATGCAATCAAAACAAGACAATGGCCCTATTATATCAATTTATACTATAAATATACCCATGAATCCTTCAATATAGATAATGAACATTTTTTTTTTAAATATTACATAACATTATTTTTGTAAAATAATAATTGTAGGGCCCAAAAACCAAATTGATACCTAAAATTAAATGTACCATACTTTTGGAACAATTATATTGTATGTATTATAATATGAAACCCAAAAGTGCTCAAAAGGGGATCATTATAATGTGTTTTCACTAGTGTAATTTTTCGCTTAAATCACTATGGGACTTTTTAAATGAAACATGTTCACTGCACCTTAATGATTTCACCCTAGTTAAAGTGATTTCACCCTGGTTAAAATTATTTCATTATAGGTCATTTTGTGAACATCATGTTTCATTACTAGTTGACATAATTCACTATAATATACTATGGTAAATAGGTTTACTTTGATGTTGTTGTTTTGAATATCCTAAGTTATTTTATGATATACCTTATGTTATTTTAAGCTATTTTAATTATTCTTACTTATACCCTAAATGATTATAAATTATAATACCCTTGGTTATACCCTAAATTATTATAGTCTATTCACCTTAAAGTATCCTAACTTATCATATAGGGTTTCAATTTTAATTTTTTTAATTAAATTATTCAATTAACCCTAGGCCATAGTTTAAGTTATTTTGATCTAAGCTAATATATGTTATTTCAAGTTATATCTTAAGTTATTCAAGGTCATTTTACATTATGTTATTATAAATTATTTTATCATATTAAGGTACAATAATTTGTAATGAACTAAAATAAAATAACATATGATATAATAATCAATAATAGTTTAAAATAAATTTTAATAAAATAGTTTAGAACAACCAAAAATGGTCTTCAGCAAAATAATTTAAAATAACCAATAATAGTTTAGAATAATTTTTTAAATAACCTACAATAAAATAACCAATAATAATGTATAATAGAATAATCAATAATAACCAATGATAAAATTATCATGGTAAATACATAATCTCTAATCCTATATTCTTATCTAAATCTAGATTGAACATGTCATCAAATTAATACTAAATAAACATGTTCATTCATATCTATTCATATCTAATTTTAAAATTAAAATCTAACAATGAAAGTATGATAACAAATATCAAAAACAATAAGTATGGCTATGAAAGTAAAACTTTGCAAAAATCAAAATGTTTTTTTTTCATGTTCCATTAAAACTCAATATTCTACAATATTCCCATTTCTTCTTCTTTTCCAAAGATATAAAATAATCTTATGTTTTATTCAAATTCAAACAGTGATAAAAACTTGTAATCTAGCTAGTAACTCTAAAACAGTAACTAAATAAATAGAAATATATTAATTAACTATTAACACTAATAACTAATCCCTTAATATTACCCCACCCATACTCTAAATTACGTCCCGAAATTTTAGATCAAAAATTTGTAAAAAAAATTAAGTCTTATGTTAGTTCTGATCTTGTGATTCACAAATCTAATGCTACTCTAACTACATTATAGTTTGATCTATATGTACTACAATTTATTATGCATGCGACTGTTCAAAATTAAAAATTCATTGGACTAATCTCAATCATTAATGTTTCTACCATTAGGATGATGACATGTGGCACACCATGGAACGTTCATTGACCATTTGACACGTGTTCATTTTAACATCAATTATATGATGGCACGTGGCAATCAAAGCCCACCTTTTTTTTAATTTTAAATTTTAATCAATGAAATCTAAATCGTTCGATTTATGGCTAATAACATGTTGACACGTGGTGTGTAGGTAAGTAGGTAATAATTAAACCCTATTAAGTAGGTTCACTTAGGTATGCAAGTAGGTTGAAAAGTAGCTAGGCTTAGGTTATAAGGGTAGGTTTAAAATCATTTGACTTTATTTTTAGGTTTAACCATTTCATAAAGGTCAAGTTTTTTTCATTCACTCATCCCCAATGGCACTTAATATTTGGCTACTACATAACTATTGCTCCTACTTATATACTAAGCCAAATAGAATTCGAAACCAAAGGATATGGGTTAAAACATTGCATTGCAAACCTCATGAACCAACCTAGTTGCACATTAGATGCAACTATTGTATTAAATTATATTAGCCAAGGGAAGGTTCTGTTGTTTTTGGTGTGAAAAACAAACTTGAATCCTTCCTCTTGGCACATCTAACACACTAAGAATCATTGAAAACAAATTAGAAATGAGAAAGTTATGGCCCCCCAAAATAAAGGGGGTCAAAAACTCCAAAAAAAAACTATTAAACACTATAAAGGCCGGTTCTTAAACACCCAAAAAGTTTATTTTATGCTATTTTGTTGTTATTAGAGTTCCACTATGATTTTTAGGACTTCAGGTGGCACTCCTATAGCATTTTAAATCGTTTAAAATGAACAAGAAATAAGAAAGTTATGAGGTTTGAAAGTAGGAGGGGTCCAAAGCAAAAAAATAAAACGTTTTGTAACTTGGAAAGCTTATTTTTCTTATTTTTCTTCTTGTTAGTTTTTCATTACTCCTTTTCTTTTGCATTTCAAAGATGATTATAGGATATTTTAAATAATTATGATTACTTAATGAAAATATGATTTTAATATTATTATCTTGTTTAAATTATTAATTAGCTTAGGATGTTTGTATACTTGTAGGTTAATTAATGTAACCTATTTACATTAATATTTTAACATAAATAATAAAATTTAAATATATAATACCTATTGAGGATACATATTTTATATAATTGATTATCATGTAATTATAATAAACATTTAATTAATAATTATGATTATTTATAATAACATTTAATATTATCATATTAATTGATTTTGAAAAAAAATTAAATCAAATTTACATTTTCTGAATAAATATTCCAAAATAAAATAAAATAACATATTTAAACCATGGTTTAATTCAACTTAATTTAATTTAACATAATTTAGCCTAATTTAATTTAACAATTGTTAATTTTAGCCTAATTTGATTTAACCATACATATTTTAACCTAACTTAATTTAACCATATTTATTTTATCTTAATTTATTTTAGCCATAAATGTTATAATTTAAATTAATTAAGCCATAATTAATTTGGCCTAATTTATTTTAGCCTATTTTAAATTTAACTTAATTTAATTTAGCCATAATCATTTTAGCTTAATAAATTTAGCCATGGTTAATTTTATCTTAATTTAATTTAACCATAATTATTTTAGCCTAACTTATTTTAACTATGGTTAGTTTAACCCAATTTAATTTAGTTTAATTTTGCTTAATTTAGCCATGCTTAATTTAACTTGATTTAATTTAGCTTAATTTAAATTAGCAATATTTAGTTTAGCCTGACTTAATTAACCATGGTTAGTTTAACTTTTTTGTTTATTTAACCTAAGTTAGTTTAGCCATGGTTATTTTAACCTAGGTTAGTTTAAGCTAGCCTAAGTTAGCATGGGGTTAACCTTAGTACTAAAGGTACATAACAGTATTATATATAACCTATGTAGATATATTAAGTATAGTAATTTAAGTATGTATAAGTCTAGGCCATTATTTTTATGACACGTGTCCATGTTGTACACATTTAGTTGTAAGTTAGTTGCACAGACAACCATATGGCCCAAAAATTATACAATACCAAATTTGTAGTTGCAAACATGACCAAAATAGTTGCAAACGACAATCAGCTACATGCCAGTTGCATAGTGATTAGTTGCAAATGATAAGATTTTTAGTAGTGGATGTAACATGCATTCCAGACAAGGTATTGAAAAAAGGACAAGGTGTTTTATGTCTCACCTCTGAATTGGAAGGGTCGGGAGGCATTTATGGATCAACATTTATCTTCTTGGAATCAACACTTGATCTTAGAAAATGAGAAATTTGAAAATTTTGTGTTTGTTAATCTTGACCTTAGGTTTTTGTTTAAACAAATGGTTTTTATTTGGGATGGTAATCACAAATTCCAAACATGGTTGCCACATATCAATTATGTGAACAATGATGAGCCTTCTTGGCACATCTTTGTGGATTCTATCATTCAAGACACCTCCTTTTAAACAAACTCAAAACTTTGGCCCCCATGAGCTTGTTGAATTGCTCACTACCATGACGGACCTAAACAAGTGAGTTTATATCGATTTTTCTATTTTCCTTCATAAAGCAAGCCTCAAAGATTTTTAATCCTTTAACTGCCTATCTTTATTTCTATAGGTATGTTGAGCTAAACCATGTGAAACCTAGCCTTGTTCATAAGTTTTTTCACATCTCTATTGAGATTATTTTATTGGAGTAGTTCAAGGATGTACTTCCAACAAATGTTTATAAGAAATGCAAAATCAAGTTGCACAAAACTTCACATTCCCTCTTCTTGGAAGCATTATTTGAATACATGTATATTATTTGAAGATTTCCAGATTCCCTTGAATTTTTATTATTTACATTTTTTATACTCTAGTTCTTGATGTTTACTTTGCATTGTTCTTGTAATGTAAAATCTTTGCAACTTGCGATCACTACAACAAATCATGGTTTAATTGACCATAAAATTTAATTAGAAAGTACCAAAATCTGACATTTGTCATCTTGACCAATCAATCACTTAGGACAAGTTGATTTTAACATTGACCAACTTAACTATTGGTTTATTTGATTGATGTTTATTTGATTAGTGGTTTTTCTATTAGTCTTGTTAACTAGAGAAATTGCTCAAATGTCATTTTGACTAATAGTCACACTAGCAATCAAAAAGACCACTTGAATGGACAACAATTTGAATACCACATGGTAAAATTTCCACCAACTACAGAATGACACATGTCAAAATGGTTACATCTTCTTGTTGCCACGTGTCACATTTTTAATTTGTCTTGAGTACATGTGTCATTATCCGAATGTTTTATCATCGTGGTTTTCAACTGTTGATAATGTGTTCCTATGATGATTATCATGTCTTAATTGATTATTATTGTCAACTATGTTAATGTGAAGACATGACATTTTTGATTGAATTTAGTATGGATTTGGATGATTTTTTTTACTTATATAATGCCTTGTGATGTTATTTCCACCAAATATTGATTACCACATGCCATATTTGAAGATCATTTCATATTCACACTTGTCATTAAGTTTGTACATTATTTACTAGCATGAATTTCAAATATTGATTATTTATCAATTACAATGACTTACTTGACCAAGATGAATCAAATATACACATGGCTTAATTGACTATTCATGGTATATTATGCACATTTGGCATCTGCCCTTTTGATTAAAGTTAGTAAAATACATGTTTTTAAAAATTGATCCTAGTGTTCAAACCCAATTTTTTCCTATTCATATTTACTACTCATAGTTTCAATGTTGTTGGTTTTCTTATTGCAAATTGTTTGTTTATGGTTATGATGCATGTGGCCACTCTAATTAAGATTGCTTTATAAGCATGCATATTTGCAGAGTGTTGTATGCCTACAAATGGTCATAAAATACTAAAGCAAGCTTTGCTTATTCAATTGGAATTAATAATTCATATTCAATTGAAATTCAACAACCACAAATGCATAATGTTTTTAAAGAGTAGTTTCAAATGATAGAAGTTATGTCATGCTCCTCAACACCTAAAACATTGTAATATATGTGAATAACTAACTTATTTTTCACTACCTTCTAGCATAACTTTCAACCATGCAACACCTACAAACAAGTTCTCATTTTTTGCCCTAGGCAAACTACAACTTGATGCACCACTTACATACGAGTATATCTTTTTCACGCCATAGGACAACTCCATTTGCCATGTCCTTCATCTTTGAAGTAGTTGAGTTTGGAAATGGTACTTTCATGGTCCCTTTTTAAAATATTCACACAACTACACTATAGACCCCATGTGCAATAGGGTTACCATGGAAGGTCATGCCTTTCACACCACAAATTTCACCCGAATCATATGGTAGTTCATTAAATTGGTCAAGTAGGTTTACCTTCATCCTTGGTTTTGAGATTTACATGTGTGTCACATTCAAGGCTTATCATGACTATGCCAACCATCCACCATGATGATAAAATGTAATTTTTTGCAAATCAACTATCTAGTGTATAAAATGAAAGAAATAGTGACGAATAGTACTTGTGGCTCTCCAGACCTTAATGATTTATAACTTGGGGATACATAAAGATTGTCCTTAAAGTTTTTAGCACCATGTCCCACCCCCAATGACAAGATCTATAATTGTATTGACATAATACAACAATCCCAAGATCATTGAACACAAACCTTGAATGTCACAAAGTGCAACCTAATTAATATTCAATGGGTAATCTCACCCATGGATAATGCTATATTGTAGGGCTAAGCCTCATAAATCCTATAGAAACAATGGTTGCCCCTAGCCCTTCAAATTAGATGGATGAAATGGCAAGTGAATTGATCACCCCAATGTAGATATTGGTTAAAGAAATATGACAATTTTTTTAGCATCTGATAACGAAAAAGGGGACATGATGAGCTCTAGCCATTAAACTTTGAAGGTGAATCATTTTAAAGTGGCAACCTATAATAGTCCATATTTTGCAACATTTCCATCATTGGTTTAACATTTTATGTAGTGTATATAGATAAGATGTGATACAATTTGTAAGCAATGCCCACCTAAACCTAATTATTTCTAAGCTATGAGATCTTGACATTAGATGTGACATAGGTGATGGATGATCATGTTTCATCCATGTGTTGGTTTGGACAAAAGGCATTCGAGATGAGGCTCTTCAAAGGACATGTGTAGTTTGTCTTAAAACAACAACTACTCCCCTTAGCTCTAGGTCATTTTCTTGCAACGCCAAGTTTCACTTTCTGCCTTAAACCTACAACCTAAAATTAGGATTTCATAACTTATTGTTTGAATTTTATAGGTTATTGTGGTTGTACCATACCCCTTTCTTTCATTATTGGAAGATTAGTTTCTCGTTGTAATAATTTAATTACTAATTAGTTGGAGTAATGTGTATGTGTTTGGCCAAGGACTTCTAAGGCATCAACCAATGAGAAAAGTAATATGCAGCATGCCTAATATTCTTTGAGCAAGTGCTTTTAGGAATAGACCTTATGTTGGTGTATTAGCTACTGGACAAATCCTATAACTTACAACCATGATGGCCTGTATAATTTGGAGGATCATTCCAAAAATTATAAAACTCAAGGGTTGAAAAATAATTTTGGGTTTTGCAGTAATTTATCGTTCAATCACTACTACAAAAGTGGGGTGTAATTCACTAGCCTAAATCACTATGGGACTTTCAAAGTGAAACAAGTTCATTGTATTTTACTGATTTCACCCTGGTTAAAGTTATTGCATTATAATATCACTATGTAAACATTATGTTTCACTACTAATTGACATAATTCAGTATTATAATTTAATGTAGTAAATATGTTTATTTTAATGTTGTTTTAAATACCCTATATATGTTATTTTATGATATATTATATATTATTTAAGGCTACTTTAATTATTATAACTTGAACCTTACCTTATTATAAGTTATTATAAAATATTATACCCTTAACTATTATACGTTATTTTACCTTATGGCATTTTAGTTAGTTTATTATAAGTTTTTAAGTTATTTGAAAATAAAATTATTCAACTAACTTTAGGTTATACCTTAGGTTACTTAATTTTAAGTTAATATATGTAATTTCAAGTTATACTTTAAATTATTCAAGGTCATTATATTTTATGTTATTATAAGTTATTTTATCCTAAGTATAATAACTTAAAATAATTTAAAATATAATATAATGACCCAAGGTAAAATAACCTAAAATAGTTAATAATAGTTTATGAAAATTAACTTAGAATAACCTATAATAGAATAACTACCAATAGCCTATGATAAAATAACTTTAAATATCCAATAATAACTTATAATAAAATAACCATCAATAGTCATTAATAGAATAATCATCAATAACCACTAATACAATAACCACTAATAACCACTAATAAAATAACCATCAATAGTCACTAATAGAATAATCATCAATAACCATTAATAACCACTAATAAAATAACCACCAATAACATATGGTAATTTAACCACCCATAGCCACTAATATAATAATTATTAATAATCATTAATATCCACCAATAGCCATTAATATAATAGCCACCAATAGCCACCAATAGCCACTAATATAATAATCATTAATAATCACAAATATCCACCAATAAATATCCACCAATAGCATATGGTAATTTAACCACCCATAGCCACTAATATAATAACCAATAATAATCACTAATATCCACCAATAGCCATTAATATAATAGCCACCAACAGCCACTAATATAATAATCATTAATAATCACAAATATCCACCAATAAAATATCCACCAATAGCCATTAATATAATAGCTACCAATAGTCATTAATAAAATAGCCATTAATAATCACTAATATCCAACAATAGCCATTCATAGAATAACCACTAATAACCATGAATATAATAATAGTTAATAACCACCAATATCCACCAATAGCCATTAATAAAATAATCACTAATATAATAACCATTAATAACCACCAATATTCATTAATTAAATAATCACTAATAAGCATGAATATAATAGCCATTAACAACCACCAATATTCATTAATACAATATTCACCAATAGCCATTAGCAAAATAACCATTAATAATCACTAATATTCATTAATAGAATATCCATTAATAACCACCAATAACTATATATTATAATTACTTATAATTACCATAAATAACATTAAATAACCCAAAATAATTTACAATAACCAAAAATAGTTTAATGTGAAATAGGCTAAAATAACCAAAAGTAACATAAAATAGTTTAAAATAATTTAGGATAACCAAAAGTAGTATTGGCGAAGTAACAAAAAAATAAACCAAAAATAATTGAGAATAACCATAAATAATCATAAATAATGTAGGATGAAATATTTTAAATTAATGAAAAGTGGCCCTATAATAGTTGAAAATAGCCTAACATAAGTAATATTATTATATTAACAAAAATCTTGTGCATTTATTTATTTTTTTAAAATTCAAAAGAATGATCATTGAAATGTTATTGAATAATGATATTATAAAAAAAATTGTTCAAACAATTTTACATTTTCAAAAGGAAATAAGTGTAATTATGTACATTATCATTATTTTTAAAAAGTAAACTCAAATGATTTCATTTGGATAAAATTTCAATAAGATATGAATTTTCAAATTTTATGTTTTTGTAATGTTTTAAATGAAATATTTGATAAATAAAATGTAATGTAACATATTATCACAACAAGTGGGGTGGCTTGATGGTAAGGATGTGTGCTTTCATTTTAAAGGTCAAGGGATCAAATCTCATAAATGGTGTGTGCGTGGTCAACAATGGTAAGTTGATCGAATATTCTTTTATTTAGTTCCTTAGAGTAGGTGTTTAAAATGATTACGTGACTTACGTACCTAGGTTAGATTTTTAAGCTAGCTTAGGTAATGACACGTGTCAATAATTCGTAGGTTGAAAATATGAAAATATCAATAATATTATATATTAAATAATTTAAATTTAATTAATTTTTATGATGTTTAGTTAATTAACTAACAAGTGAATGGGTTAGTAAATTTGTATTTCACTTAAGAGCAACCTTGTTTCGTTAGGTATTAATGAATCAATTCACTGTTCGTAACAATTGGTCTTCGTTCACTAGGGGGTTGACTAGTTTCACCATGGTAAAAATGTCCAAATTTATTCAAAATCTAATGAAACCCAAAGTGAACTAGGACACATTTTGGTGTAGTGAATGATCAAAACTTTAAATATGATCTAAGTTTGAATTTCAAGGTGTGGGATTTCTCATGGTCTAGAAATTAGGTCCAAAACAAAAAAATGTACTTGTTTTAGTTCCACCAAGCGATTTTCCATTTAATGGTTGACATAATCCTACTCAAAACCGATGATTCCATAATTTAAAGGTTGAAGCTAAAGAGGGCCTCATGAGGTAGAATCTAAATTTACTAATTAACCATTTGATTAGTGCATGTTATTTGTTGCATAACCACGTAGGGGCTATTTGATGGGCCACAATGTTTATTTTTCAATATCAATTTTACAAATTATATGCATACCTTTTGATTAATGTACACCATTTGTGTGCATCACATGCTTCCAAAGATGTGTTTACAATTTGAAAAATATTGTGCAAAAAAATGTCTATGTACTATCTTTGCTTCCTTTTAGGTGTGTCAACATTATATAGGTTTTTGCTTTAAGAAAATGTTGGATTAATTGTTGCTTATTGCATGAATGTAATATTGTATGTTTGGTTATAAAGGAATTTAGTACAAAAAATAAGTGCAAATTGAACCCTTTAAACTAAGTACTTATGGGCAACAGAAATATGAAAAATAAAACTTGAAAACCAACTACAACAATATGTTGCACAATGCATATATAATTATTCTAAAAAATGGCATCAAACTTGGAGGCCATTAAATTTGGGTGACCATCCAACGTTATGTTGCATATAAATTGTAAATTCTGAAAACCAACATGACAATAAAATTTGGAAGCCATCACATTTGGTAGACCATCTAAAAGGGTAGCCATTGAGTTTACGCATTAAATTTAGCCATTACTTTAAGTCATTAAGTTTAGGGATTGAGTTTACACACTATATTTAGCCATTACTTTAAGTCACTAAGTTTAGCCATTGAGTTTACGCACTAGATTTAGCCATTACTTTAAGTCACTAAGTTTAATCACTAAATTTAACCAATAGTTTAATTAACTCATTGAGTTTAGCCATTAAGTTTAGTCATTATTTTAAGTCACTAAGTTTAGCCATTAGGTTTAGTCATTATTTTAAGTCACTAAGTTTAATCATTATGTTTAGTCATTATTTCAAATCACTAAGTTTATCCACTAGTAGTCACCTAGGTTTACCATTATGTTTAATGGGGTGAAATAAAAAACTTGATAAAATTTGATCACCTTTGATGGTGTAGTCCATTGGTAAGGACTTGATTTATCCTTGGGAAGGTTTGGGGATCAATTCCTTGTACTTATAACCTATGTGCATGTTGAGAAAACTAGGGTAGGTAGGTTAGACTAAGGTAGTTAATTTAGGTTAGGCAGGTAGGCCTAGGTAGGTTAGGTTAAGCTAGACTAACACCTACCTACTTAAGTGCCTTTTTCAACCTACCTAAACCTATTTATCACCTACCTACCTATTTTCCTACCTATTTATTGATTTGCAAATTAATTATTTAAAAAATGATTTAAATTTAGGTATAAAATTGACCCGGTCAAATGGTCCACTATCCACCAGTCAAATAGTTAGTCATTTTGTCTATCACTCTATCACTCAAAATGAGAAGGTCCAATTTGACTGCACAATTACGTTGGACGTGTACAAAACAAATCCAAATTAATAAGGTGGTTTTTTTTTACACCTGTCGTTTTTGGGTATTTTTCAATTATAAAACCTAATAAAAAAAACCATGAATTATAGTAATGTAATTATAGGGATTGATGTGTAATTTGTTTTTGTTTGAACCCTAATTACAAGGATTCATGTGTATTTTATCCTTGCTGGAACCTTCATTACTAGGATTCATGTATATTTTGTCCTTGTTATAATTCCAAATACATGGATTCATGTGTATTTTATCTTTGATGAAACCATAATTATAGGGATTGATGTATTGTATTATGTCCTTGAGCTAAAACCTTAATTATATAAGAATTGATGTGTAGTTTGCCTATTCTAATACCCTAATTACAAGGATTAATGAGTATTTTTTGGGCTAAACCCCAAATTACAAGTATTGATGTGTACTATGCCCCTTTTAAACCCTAATTATAGTGTCTAGATGTCTAAGCCATCATTTTTTTGGATTTTATAGTAGGCCAAACATAGCTCATAATGCAAGAAAGCCTTTACCTTCATGGGCTAATTGTATAAAATTAGTTGCTAATTTAATTTGGTAAGGATGTATCTTGTAATGGATGTAGGAAATATAAGGATGAGAAGGCACACATTGAGGATGCAAGGGTTGAATTTGGACATGCTTGGTTATCAAACCTTACTATAAAAGACCAACCTATCATTTTCCCACCATACCTACAAGAGATTGATGTGATGGCCAAGTGGGTGTTATTTTGGAGTGAACCAAAGTCACCATGGTGGAAGGTTGTGCTTGGGAGGGAACTTAGAAGTCATCGAGTTATTGCAAACACCTATGATGATTACATTGATGCACGTGATGTTAAGTTGGAAACTTTGTTAGAATTTTCAGATTTAGATAATACTAGTGTGCTAATAGGTGCAATAGAATTAAATAAAGAAGAAATTGTCCTAACTATTCAAACCTTATGGGTTAGCTTGGAAATGGACGATGTGGCATGATTTAGATTGTGAATATTTGCCCATTTCATTTTGAATTGCAATGAAATTTCTTTTATAGGCAAATGGGCCTTTTGTGGCTCCTTAATATGTGGCTTGTGGTTCTATCGAGTGTAAGATTCAACCATATAGTATTCAACTATTTATTAAACTTTCTTTTTAAATACATTTTGTCCAAATTTCAATTGGTAGATGTTTTGTTTTTTTTACACAAAATATTTTTAGGTCATGGCCTTGCCACACATTAAAGTTTGGAATTTTTTTTGCCATAGTGCATATATAATAGGTTGTGGACTTATTGGAGAATGTGCCAATGGGACATGTTTATTTGGTCATGTACAAAATTATGGTGATAATTCAAATGATTGGAATACCCATATTACTTGTTTAAAGGACCCATGTGGAATCTTTCCCCATGGGTATATATATGCATTTAGAAGACCCACAAATAAAAGTTCATAGAAGACCCATGGAAAATAACAAAATAGATCCATGGATATATACCTTGAATCTAATTAATATTTCAATATATATTGAACAATAATAGCAAATAGGGTAAAACCAAACAAATAGGAGACAATTTTTTTGTAACTAGTCCTTGGTTTTAATGTTCATACGTTTCATAAATTAAATTAATGTTGAAAGTGTTAACAAATAGGAGATCTATTCAAGTGCAAACATAAATCTTTATTGAAGGGAAACTACAACATGATGCTCACAACACGAAACATAACATCAAGAACTCTTCAAGGTTCTTGTCACATGAAATACACAAACTTGTGTAATGAAGAAAAGAGAACCAAACCATCAACACCAAGGTATTTAACTAAAAGACCAAACCACAAATTAAAAAACTAATATAAATTTAAAAAAATAATTCAACCTTGTGAAGGTAACTTAATTACTTTCCTACTCTAGTATCAAATGAAACCTAACTAGTTGAGCTTGAATTCTCAACAGAAAGTATATGTCATATTTATACGAAGACATTTACAATATATTAATTTAGCATTTAGATAAGTTTAAAAGTAGTTTAATAAGTATATAATACCTTTCAGCACTTTTTAAATCCCATCGTAACCAATGTTTTTCAATGCAAGGAAATAATGTAAAGTCACTATTTAAATGCCATTGTTTAACATTGTTTTAGGACTTTTCATCCAATTATTTGCTACCACATCATCTTTTCAAAACTAGTCGTAGTGATTCAGGAGATTGCCATTAACTCCTTTTTGCGCGTTTTTACCCAATATGTTATACATTTGGTTTATTTTTGTTTATACATGTGGTAGAATATACTATTGCAATTGCAAAATAAACCACTATAGTTATAGAAATGACTTAGTTATCATCCATCAATGAATGCCATGAAAATTGGATTATATATGCACATTTTCAACTAACATCTAAGCAATTGTATTTATAGTTGCATCTATAATTAAAAACTAATTTCACCCATGGTGTAATTGCATATGTGATTGCAAAGACTTGCTACTATGATGACACATAGGCTTGACAAATTATTAATCGCAAAACCAGTTGATATGAACACTAGTCACAATGTAATCACAAATGTAAAGTCGAAATAGACAAGATTTCTTCTAGTGTAAGTTAGGTTTTTTAATCCTATTTTATTTCAAATTTAACCTTCAAAGGTCAAAACTATTTGATTATCTCATCCCAAATTGCACCTAGTTTTTAATGTTCTTTGTGTATTTTCAATGTTCTAATGCATTTATTTATATAGTTTCAAAACTTGAAAACAAAAACAAAAGATATGAAATAAGTTTTTCGTTGTAATCTAGTTGCAATTTAGTCACATTTATTAACAACTATGTATTAATTAACTACTAATTAACTAACTATGTTAGGTTAGACGAAGTGAAGTTAAATACCTAGGTTAGGTTTAATTTAATTTACCTCCTAATTAAATCCATTATTATAATGAATAAATACTAAGATATAATAATAATAATATTATTATTATTATTAATGTAGTTGGTGGTTAAAGTATATAGTTATTTTATCATCATTATTATCACATTTGTTATAATTGTTTATAAATTATAATAATATATATTTAATATTATTAATATTAATTTAAAAACAAACATAATACTTTTAGTAGCTATAATAGCCCTTCAATAATAATTCGTGTCATAATATACAATATAATGTTAAATAAATAAAATTATATAATTTAATACACAAAATATTTGATAACAATAATAATAATTATTAAATTATTAATATAGCTAGTGGGTAGCTATTTTTTCATTATTAAAGTTTTCAATTATTTCATTTGTATTACTCTTATTACCAATTTTCAAAATTCAAATATCAAATTTCTGATTCAAATAAAACTTTTTAGGATTAAAATATAAAGTTTAAGTTCAAATACGTTTTTCAATTTCAAATAGTAATTTTAAAATTGACATATCCACTTTTAGATCCAAGTAAAAAAAATTAAAAATTTCTATATCCATTTTTAAACTCAATGAAACATTTTTGAACTTAAAATAATTATATTTTAGATTTGAACAAAATAATTTAGAATTGAAATATCACTTTACAAATTAAAATAAAAATCTCCAAATTCAAGTAATTTTCTAAGGATGTGAAATAACAATTTTCTGACTCAAATAAAAATTTCCAAATTCAAATAATATTTAGAGAATTAAAATAGAAAATTTCAGATTCAAATAACAATTATCAAAATTGAAATATCAATTTCCAGATTCAAATAACAGTTTTCAGATCACAAATATCAAATTGAGACAACAATTTTTAGAATTTAAACAACAATTTTTAGATTCAAATACCAATTATCAAAATTAAAATATTGATTTCAGATTCAACTAACAATTATTATAATTCAAATGTCAATTTTGAGATTCAAATAACAATTTTTGTAATTTAGATATGATTTTTTCAAATAATTTTATTAGAATTGAAATAAAAAATTTCAGTTTCAAATTTCAGTTTTCAGATCTTGAATATGAATTTTTAAATTCAAATAAAAATTTTCAAATAAAAAATATGAAAAAAAATCACACGGGTAATATATCTTTAAAACAATTCTAATACATACATAAAAATATACCCCTAAGTGATGATAGAATATTTCTAGGGGTGCAACTAATTGGTGACTATTGTGATTAATGGGACATATTAACCTATTCATGAATGAAAATAGATTTAAAAACCATCTATCCCATAGGATGAAGTTATCAATAGTTGTAACATAGTTGCAACAATGACCAAAATAGTTGAAATTCAATTTTATAATTGCAAATACTCCAAAACTAATCACAAACAACTACAAGTTGCATTTAGTCGTAAATGCATTGATTACATTGTAGTGGATTTATACTAGTGTCTCTTGAACTTTTTTAGGTAGTTAAAACCAAATATAAAACATTAATGGTGACATAATGGATGTTGAACTAGTGGGGGCTTGTTCATTAGCTCATGATTTAAATTGCACATTGCCATGCATTCCAAGTTTAAGGTGAACATAGGGATGGAGACAATTTGACCTATCAACTCAAGAAAGTCGAAACGATAATGGAAAACATCAAGATGCAACTTGACATTAATTGAATTCCTCCAACATATAGGAGTTTTAATCATGGAGAACATGAGAATGAAATCTACAAAAGAATTTGATAGATTGAAAGGAAAAATAAATAATTAGTTTAGTGGCACAACTTAAAGTCTGATTATGTTTACCATCTTGACCAATTGTGACTGTTATACCACAGTGTGAACCCATCGCTAACCAAAATTAATTATATATCAATATGATGTTTTCATTAATGAGCAAAAAAATGAAGATAATTTTGACATTGGGTCGTTTGAAAATATATTCACCACATAGCAATGCAAGTGCCAATAAAAAAATTAGAATCTCAAAAGATATAAATACCCTATAAATAGGGTGAAGCAAAACATTTCATAGATGCAAAACATAATCGAAAATGCAGAGAGTGCTCCACAAAAGAAAAGAGGCAAACAAGGACGTAATTGGATGTTAACGAAAGTAAGAATACAAACAAGCATAATGGCAACAAGGAAGTTTTTAGGACTCCCTCTTAAGGTTCACAAATAGTAGGTGAAAGTCCTTTTGCTATATCAAATTTCAATTGTGGAATTTGTAGATGTAGAATATTGTGTGTGTTAATGCATCCACAATTGTTTATCTATGAAAAAAATTGAAGAGTTGGAGGGGAGAAGGCAAATTCATTTCTCCTAGGAAATGGAAGAATCGTGGAAAATCATTTATAAGGGAAGATGAGCAGGCAATTGTATTTGAATCATGGAATATGTCATGAATCCTAAATTACTAAATCAAATGTTTGTTTTGCACCTTAAGAAGTGGTGGAACGCTTTGGAAAGGGTCTTGAGGGCCACAACACATGCATAGAGTGAATGAACCTTCAATTCTTGGTATGATGAACGAAAAATTTTGGGGATTTTTTTTAGAACCTTTTTGTGTGTAGGAGTATCTAAGTGATGCTTGTCCATAGAGGTAAATATCTTTGTGACTTGTTTTGTGTTGTGGAGGAAGAAGAAGGGGAGGAGAGTTGAAGAAGTTTGGAGGTTATTCAAGAGAAGACTTTGAAGCTCAAGGTATGCATTATTTATTTATTAGTTTTTTTAAAAAAAATTTCATGCTTCCTTTTTTTCCCTCCCACATTTGCCTTGCTTAGAACTTAGCTGATCCAAAAGATCTAAACTTGAGCTTGGATTTTTAGAATAAAAAAAGATCAAACTTGAAGTTGGCTATGCAAAAGATTGCAAGTTGAGTTTAAGCTTGACCTTTTTTTGGCCATTGCCAAGAGTTTCTCGACAATGGCACAAACAAAACTTAAGCTATAGTTCGAATTTCATGTGTTTGGCCATTGCTAATCAACTTTTGGTGCCGATAGTTACTTGATAATGGTGCAAAGAAAACTTGGTCTACACCTTAGGTTTTTTATTTTCCATCATTGAATTACTATCAATGTCGAGAATAATTTGATGATGGAAAAAAAAAATCCTAATATGTAAATTAGGTCCCAAAACTAAACTTAAGTTATAGCTTGGGTTTTTTTTTAGTCATCTGAACAACTTTTAATGCCAATAGTTGTTTGGCAATGGTGGAAATCAACCCAAGCATAAACTTAGGTCAAAACTTGGATCTAAACTCAAGCTCATATTTTTAAAAAATATTTATGGACTTGAGCTTCTCTTTGGGTTTCCCACGTTCACCAAGCTACTTTTAATGTCAAAAGTAGCTTGGCTATGTATTGTTTGATCTCGAACTTGAACTCAAGTTCACTTTTGGGTCCTAGTTCAAGCTTGAGTTTTAAAAAATAAAATTGGGACCCATGGTTGTGTTCGCACTATGGGAAAAAATGCTTTCTACAATTGGCCTTGCAACTCAATTCTTCAACTGCACTAACCATTTGCAACTCCTCGTGTTTATGCATTGTGAATGTTAATAGCCAAATTGCATGAATTGCAAAGTTGCAATTCACCATATATACGATGCAACTTTATCAAAACAACTCATTTTCAATTAATATGCAACTCATTAGAACAAAACCCATGATTTCATATTGACATCATTAATAATCATCCAGTTATTAAAATATGACATGTGGCATTATGAAAAAAATTGGACATAAAAATTATTTTGTTTCGAAATATTGATCTCCATTGTCCATTATGATTGTTAATGATGGTCTGAGATTGCGACATGTGGCATAATAAAAAATTACCACATGGCATATTAATTTTATTTTGAATAAAAATATATATCTATTTTAATAGCTAGGTAGGTTGTACATAACCATAGGTAGGTTGGTAGGTTTAAAAATTTATATACTTACATATTTATTTAAGACCTACCTATTTACCTACATAGGTAGGTAGAAAAATAAGACCTATTTATTTATTTAGGTAGGTAAGTAGGTAAGAAAACACAAGACTAAATTAACTTAAAAATAGCCATACAAATTTTTATTTTTTTAATTTTTTCTTTTAGGGTTAAGTTTTTTTTGAGTTCATCCCAAAATGGCATATGTGTTAGATTGTGAAAGCATAAAAGAACAAACCTTTTTTATAAAGTTTATAACATGGGATTCAAAGACAAAACATATAAGTTAAATATTTTAGTTGTTTCTTAGTTGCAAATTGAAGCCAATTGAGTTGCAATTATAGAAAGATTTTTCCACATGCTTTGTGTTGTTTTCCATTATGTAAGTTATACAATGAAATTAATGATTATATGATACTTAAATATGTGATTAATTATTTAGAGTAGTGATTTGAATTAATTATCTTAATTCATTAACCACTGAGCTAGTTATCTAAATTAATTAATATAATCCAAATAGTTTTTTAGTTCATAAAGATAATTAATATCAGATAATTAATTATTATATATAAATAAATAAAAATTTATTTGAATCAATCAATCAATCAAAAATTTATTTGTTAGTTATTTCAAATGACTAATTATTCGATTCTAGATAATTTATTATTAAAATATTAATTATCTAAATACATATAATTAATCACATATCATTTAAAGTTTTGAAAAATAATTATTATTTTAATTAATTAATGAATTAATTATATGAATCAAAATTATTTATAATTCTCAATTATTAATTATCAGTCTAATTAATTAGTTCATAATTAAATAAGTTACATATTTATTAATAAGTAATAAATTATTTTTAAAAAATATTATTAAATATTAAACATTAAATACGAATTTGGGTAAAAATATGAAGATATAAATAACCATTATATAATATACACATTGCTTTTAGTTTCACATCTAAATTAATTATTTATATCCATATAATTAAATAATTAATGTTTTGCTAATTATTAATGAATTAATAATCATTCTAAATAATCAATCTTATATATTATGAAATATTGCCAAGTTGGATAAATATTTATTTGAAAAAAATCTAATAAGTATTTTTAAAAATTAATGTAAATCTAATTATATGAATTACATTGATTTATTCATATTAATAGTCAAATTATTAAAACAATAATTCATTAGAAAACATTACACATGAATATGTATCCTTATTAAGTTATAAGTGGTTATATTATAATCATAACATAATTGAACAATAATATTTTTGTAGTGGCACACTAAGGCCCATACTAATTTATCAATGGGAATCATAGTCGAAAAACAATTATAAATGTATCCCATAATGAATGGTGGAAATGTGGACATGTGACATGATCGCATGTATGTATATTCTACATTAATTACTACAAAGTTGTTGCTTTAATGGCACATTTATAAGAGTTTTAATATAGTTGTCACATGTAATTACAATGTATATAAATTATCATATAAAAAACTTATTTTAACTCACTTATAATTATAATATAATATAATATAATATAATAAAAATGTCAACACGATAATTTATTTATTAATACACTGTATTTTTAGGGGGATAATTACACAATAGTTGTAACCCTAAGGGATAGTTGCATAATAATTATATATGAGTTGTTTTTTGAGTTTTAGTTGCAAAATAATGTGATTTTGATGAACACAATTTCTCATGGTGTCAAGAATTGGTCTTCATCATACCTTTTCGGTTGTGTTGTTGCCTTAAGGATTGCACATCGGCTTTGGAAATCGCTTTTCATGAGATAAATGAACCTAGGTTCCAAGCTATGATGCAAGCCTTCACATTCTATTAAAGATGAATAGTTGAAAGAAAAATAAATTCCACATTTTGGATTTGCAAATCCACAACCTTTCCAAGTTTGCTTTTCATTTTCTTATCTAGGAAAATCAAAAAGAGTTTGTGCATCGTTCAACATGAATAGGAATGAAGTTGAAAAGTCACTACAATTTCTTCAGGAACATGAGATTTATTTTTTCAAGTTGCACTCAAAACGGTGGTGCTATTAGACTTTAAGGAGGGAATGACTTGCATTTTTTTCAAGAATTAAAATAACTAATAGAGCTAACACCACCTTCATCTACAATTCCTTTTGCACAAAATTCTTTACCAAGTTCCTCAAACTTTAGTTGTTCAATTATTGTGCCCAAACTTTTTTAAAAAAAGGATGTTTCATTATAATAGATTAATATATTCTTTAGAACCAAATAAACTAATATTCACACCCATAGAGGAGTCGTATACTCAATAGTTTTAAACAATCATTAGTTGGGTTAAAATGGGAGAAGTAAAAAAAATATGGCGTTTAAGTTAATATTGGTAGGATTGTTTGAAATTGATTGGTGAACACACCATGATATGTTAGTGGAGTTTTTCAACACCTAGCATGAGAAAAAGGGAAACAATTTATGTTAGGATAGGGGATAAGGTAATTGTTGTTGATAAACATGTCATCATAGACGTGTTTAAAATTTCCAACATTGGTTGGAGAGAGTAAAAACATGTAGATGATAGACTAATTTTGAAGCTATGCTTTAAGGCATTGCTTTGCCTTGGGCTTATATAAACACATGTCAATGGAGTGTTAGCAATATGAAACCACCCTATGATGTTCATTTTCATGTGCTTATTCAAATAGTCTACTAGAGAAATAAAACTTGTTATTTTAGTAACATGAATGGTATCTCCATGATGATGACATATAAGGAAAAATTTATAGATTGGGTAGATATTATGTTCAAATAATTACATAGAGAATTGGTTAGGTGGACAACATCTTAGACCAAGATGCTTAAAGGTACAATGAAAATTGATGTTAAAAAGGATGTATGCCATTTTCATTGGTCATAGAAGTGTTGATGCGATATTTTTTGCCAAAGAATAATCCACAAATACGAACAATGTTAGAGCTTGCTAAAACATAACAAGCTTTAACATCCAAGGCAAGTTGTTTTAAAATTAAAGGACAAATTTTAGGCGACCAAATGCTTTTTAAAATTGTCTAATAGATTTCCAAGGATGAATCCAAAATTTGAGAGGTGCACACAAAGAACATGGCATCAACCTATATTGGAGTCTAATGAGGAGGAAAATGAAAATATTCCTTTGACTTTAAAAGGAGATGATTGTAAAGGGGTGAAAATGTGGCTTTCAAACATTGATGTTTTCAGAAAGGTAATGCCAAGGGAATAAGTTCAACTTCTTCTTACGTCCAATAAAATTTATTCGTTTATTAACTTTACTACAATTATTGAAGTAATAATAAAGGAAGAAAGTAGGGTATGCTGTTTAGGGGCAAACCTACCATCTTAACTTTAGGTTGTTTTATTAATGTAAACAAAATAAAATATAAAAAACCAATAAAAAAGATAAGAAAAATTGTACCTTTTAGATTTCTATAGTACCTTCAATACGTTAGAATGGTGTCCAATGGGTCTATAGGCCTTTCACAAATATTATCTAACCTTCATAGGGCTTGTAGACCTTTTAATGGTGCTACCTATCGTTTATAGTCCCCCAAAAATCCTTTTCAATGTTGTTTATCGTCTATAGCCACTATAGACCTTCATGGCTATTGCCTATTATCTACATCAGTCCCATTTGATTTGCAAGCTTCAACCTTTAAATATTTTCCTTTCCTATTGCCATATACTAACTTTTACCTTCCTATGGTAGTAAGAAACATCATGCTTCAAAGATTAAAAATAAAGTGTACATTATTACTACCATCGTAAAAGAAATGTAAAACTATTATATAAGATTTAAACAAACATTGCATAAATTTAAACTATATCACCTTCCTTCATATTATAGTAGAATAAATTCACACAAAACACATTAATATATTTCAACCATTTTTCCATTGAGTAACAAAAATACAATACAATTCCAAACTACTCTCCTTTCTTCAAATGTTACACACACATTTCTAAGAAAGATTTCATAACCTAAACTCTAAACAACAATTCATTGAATGCCATATAATCCCCCCAAATCCTCTTCAAATTCTCCTCCTCCTTCACAATACCACCCAAGGTTCACATTGACCCCATGAAGATAGGACCTTATCTCAATCTTTCCTAGATATCTCTTGGGCAATTGGGTGGATTATAACCAACCACTCATCAACATGAACTAATTAATCAACTAACTTCACCCCTTGGGGGTAAAGGATGGTAACTTTGCAACTAATAATTAGTTAGTTACTAAAATGCCATAGGAATGTTTTACCCTTTACAATGACACATGAGAGGAAAGCTCTACATTAAACTTTAGAAGTGATAACAACTTTCACATTTCCAAGGCAACCACAATTGCATGAATTAGTGTAAGGACCAAGGACACCAGAGCCTACTTTCAAGGCATAATTACATGCCAAACATGAGACCGACACTCCAAGCCTCAGTGAGCAATAGGCTTCATAGTCTAAGTTTCAAGTACAATCATAAAATAAATAGAGGAAACAACTTTACTAGGCGGTTCGCATTGAGATCACAATCTCCAGCACCACAAGAACAAGTACATCTTCAAACTATGCCTATTACATAATAGGATGACATGCCATCATTGTTGACAAGTTTCTATGAATCATGAACATAATATAGAACATATGGAAGTGTAGTGCTATTTGTTGAAACATTTAGAAGAGGTACTTATCATTGACTAGACAAACTAGCATGTTCATCATGACTTTGATGTGAGAATTAATATAGAAATGGCATGTCACATCATTTTTGACAACCTTGCACCATGGTTTTACTTTTGAGTTGAATATGTTAATCTATTGATTTCAAATGTACTATAATTGGCCTTCGACCATTTGTTTTTAAACTTATTGTGCAACACTATTCAATTTCAAGTTGCATGGCATTTATGTGTTCCATTCCATTAATAATCATTTTACTATTTTGGTTTAAAACCTTGGTGATCGTGGAAAAAAATTCTTTTACATTTAACACTTATGTTCCCATGTGTTATTAGTGTTGTTAGATAATTTACCTATATTGCTACAAATGGAATATCTAATATCAATGTCTTTTCATACATTTTAAAGGACTCCAAGTAATCATCCAAGATTATAATTGGTACTTCACCCCATTGTGTTCCATTTGTTGTAACTTGTTGTCCTCAAATTGCATGGTATTTGAAAACATATTCATCTCCCGAAAGTTATTGAAACATTGAAGTTTGAGATGTAGTATAATCATTTGTGTGTTGTTCTTGTGGTGGAATGTAGAGCCCATCTCCTTAAGCTTGAACATCTTTCACATGTAGAGACATGTTTATTGTCCTTTTTCCTTCGAATAATTTGATTTCCTCATACAATTTTTTGTTTAGTTGTCTTAGAAGGTGATGTATGTTGCACTATTTGATTGTCAAATTTATAATAAAACATGCAATAATCGAAAGTTAGAGTTTGAGCCAATTCATTCATTTTTACACATTTTGTTGATGTGCATGATTTTTATTTTTGTGGTTTTCTGCAATTCATCAATGATTTTTTCCCATTTTTTGCGTTGAGAGCCTATAGATTGACAAATTTTTTACAAGCAATGTGATTTAGTTTCTTGCATTTGATGTGTAACAAGAGTTCAAAGTGATATCAAATACCTTGTTTTTGGTGTGAAGGTCCAACTACTCCAACATTTAATATTATTTTGACTTCTAATGATACAACTATTCTTTCTAATGCTATGGCTTTTCCTCTAATGCTACAAAACATGATGTTTGACATACTTGTCTTTTCCTCCTTCACTTTCCATTTTTGTTCATTTTGTTCTTGTCATTGTGAAAAATAATTATATTAATTTGTAATTTCCATGATAGAGTTGTCATGTGTCAAAGATGCGTTGAAACAAAATTGCACAACAAAAAAAAGGTTGATGCAACAAGCATAGATGTTTAACCTTGAGACATATAAAAGGGCAATGTTAAAGAGGTTGTAGATTAATAAATTATTAGCCTATAATCAAAATTGACAAACTATGGGTTGTAATATGAGTGATAATATTGTACATTTTTAGAAGTTTCTATTGATGCAACAATGATTTACCATTTCACACTTTCAATTGTTGGTAACTTAATGGCAACATGCCACATCACCATGACATGTCAACTATTTACCAAAAGAAGGACAACTTAAAATAAAATGAAATAGTTTCTATATCTATCTATGAATTGTTTTGTCATGTTGAGATCTCCAAAACCACCATATTTCATGTCACATTCTTGATATCTTCAAAAAGCTATTGATGAATAGGGGTGCACTGACTTGGTTTGAAATTGTTTGGAGCTATGGTGTGGAAGCTATTGATTATTGAATAAAATCAAAACTGAAAACTCCATTGAAATTTGGGGGTGTTCTTGGTGTTGTTGGAAAGCCCTCAGCAAGTCAGATATAAAAGAGTTTATTTCACAATTTTCAGAACTAATATGTGGAAGATATTGATTTTTGAGTGGATTTTGTTGCTGGAAATTCAAACAATTTGCAAAAATAGGGTCAGCTGGGCCTTCAATGTGTCCACACTTGGGCCAATGGCACAGGCTACACTATTGTGAAGTATATTTGTAAAATGAAAACTTATCATTGCCGTTATCTGCAAGTGTGAACTGGACTTTAAGTAGATGGATGTGGATGGTTAGTCGACAAGTAAGGGCTAATGGACAGTAAACACAGGAATTTGAGTTAACCACCATGGTTAGCTGGTAAAGTGGGACCCAATGGAAAAGTGTTTTCCTGGACCCACCCAGCAGCCACCATCCATCCCTCATCGTGCGCTGGTGGGTGTTGGTTCACGACAGTATGGTCGAACATCACTAGTCGGGAGCAAATCGCACGAACGTAGTTTGGCGGAGGAGTAGTCGTAACGGCGTAACCCTCGTAACATCGTAACGTAACCACAGTGTAGGCAGCAGCAGGAGCGTAGGTGGTAGAGCTCTAGAAGCGGGGGAAAAAAACACTTTGCAAAACCCGATGACCTCCCCTGCATTCAAGCTCGCTGGTCTCCGCATTCAAGCTGTAGACTAGTCGCAGAGGAGTATGACATTCTTTAATGCTCGTGCCCTGATTCTGCCAACTGTAGAACACTTAGGATTTCCAGTTCCTTCTTCCTCTCTTCTTTTCCCCTAGCTAGCTATGGAGTGGCGATTCTTTTTGGCCAATCTTACTACACTAGTAAGGCATTGTACCTCTATTACTGTTTCTGCGTCGCCATTTTCGTGTTCCAATTTGGAGCTGGCAGATCTCAGAAAGAGCTTGGCAAGAGGGACGTTATGAAGAGTCATAACATTAGGGTAGCATGTAGAAGGAAGAAGCTTGAGGGAGCAGTTGCAGTTGGGCTCGAGAGCTTTGTCTTGTCAGGGAAAGGTGAATGAAGCAGGTGCCAAGAGCACATAATGGGTGGTGCCTCTATACATGGAGGTGACCAGCACAGTGTCATCACGGCCTGTGCTGTGTTTGGGGCTGTCTTCGCAGTGCTCAGTGCGCTCTCGGTCTCCATTCTCGCAGCTGTCAATTGGAGGCCATGGAGGATCTACAGGTGGGTACCTAACTCCGTCTTCTTTTTCTTTACGAGCTTCCGAGTGGGATTTCTTCTGTTGTGCATTCCTGTCAAGTGAGCGACGTGTTGTACTTGGGGGATGAAGAACAATAGGAGGGAGTCCTATTTTCTTGGTAGAGTCAGTACTGTTCAGATCAGCTCCCGTCGAAGTCGGCCTCGGTCGCACGGAGAGGAAGGAAACGAAGCATGGAGATAGCGCTTATTCGGCCGCGCAAGGAGCCGGCCGGTCCAGTCTTGACATTGATATTACTGCAATGATGCATATCCCCTGCGGGAGGGACCACCCATTGGAAAACTAGGTTCTGAATTCTCTTAGTGGGACAATGCCAGAACCTCTCAAGGTTTGCAGAAGCCTGTGCATGTGTACATTGTAGCAGGTTAGCAGATATTTATGGATCGGTAGCAGAACCCTATATGCGGGGTACTGTTGTAGGTTGATCTCCATGTGCTAATTAGTATTGGAACATGGAGGTAAGAGGGTGTAGTGTGTGGGAGATGTCTGCAAGGAAGCAAATAATGGAGTGTGTAAGGGACAAGCATAGTTGGACCAGGTTACCATGTAGTCAACTAGCCTGTGGGGTCCCTCTTCAAGCTAGGTTATCAGGACTTGTTCGGTTTTGTGATCAAGCAAGTATTGCACTGATCTCAACTGGGGGTGATATTCAGCAGAGTTCTCCTTGTGATCAAGCAGAAACCTAAACTTACACCTTTAGAAAGAGAGGGCTCTAGCACTATATCCATGAACAATACTATGTTGAGTGACCTCTCATTTCTTTAGTCCACATGCAACATGGAATGGTCAGAGGGACAGGAGGCTGGGGTGCTCCAGATTCTCTCCACAGTTCTCATCCTTCAAAAGGAACTTATCTTGCAGTCAGTGTCCAGGAGGATTGTGGCTGCCATCTCAACCACATTCTGTGATCAAGTGTGGCATGTATTCAAGGGTCTGGTCATGCCGATATGGGAATATTTGATGGTTGTTTGAACTCTTTGTAAAGAGCTCCAAATGGCCATCAGGTTGAGTGTGGGTATTGTTGGAGGCTTTGCTGTTCTATTAGTGGCTCTTAATCTTTCCTGAAGTTATGAAGCTCAAAGGCTTTGTTGGGCGATTGTTTCCTTTTTAGTTTGACAATCTTTAGTGTTTGATCTTGGCAACTCTCAGGCATGGCTGATTGTTCTATAGTTATTGTGAACTGTTGAAGATCCATAACATAGTACAGATGTGTTTTATGGACATGTTGTGGAAGTGAAGGAACCAAGCAGGGGAAAACCAAGGAGCAAGTAGGATGTAGGTTTTATAAGGCTTGTGTTGCAGAGATTCTCAACTATGCAGCTGAACTCTGAGTTCTGGTGTTCTGTGTTTTGCAGTTGGGTATATGCTCGGAAGTGGGCACCATACCTACAAGGTCCTCAATTAAGCATCATTTCTGGTATCCTTTCAGCAGCAGCCTGGGTGACGATGTTGTCTCCTATTGCAGTTCTTATAGCGTGGGGTCTAAGGCTAATTATTCTTTTGGACCACGACACAGTTGGCCTTGCAGTTATCATGGCAGGGACAGCTGCATTGCTGGCATTCTATGCTATCATGCTTTGGTGGAGGACGCAGTGGCAAAGCTCACGTATGCCCCATTCGTAGTCCCCAACTTGTGTACTAGCCAGATTGTTCTGCTTATGTTGGCGAGTGTCCTCTAGCCTGTTTTTAAGTGAAATGTTCTTCTAGATCAAATTTCTGCAAAGTTAGGTTATGTGGGTTGGAGGTCAACTCTTCAGGGCACCATTCATTCATGAAGCCAACTTCATTCATGACCTAACTTTAGCACACTTGACCCTACTTCTCTCCAGGGAAACTTGGGGAGTGTGTCTAAACACTCCAGCTAAATTCTCATCAAGAACAGTTGCTTAATGATTTATTGTGTGTACATTGCAGGTGCTGTTGCCCTTCTCTTGCTTTTGGCAGTCTCATTACTGTGTGCCTATGAGATTTCAGCCGTTTATGTTTCAGCAGGCCGGAGTGCCTCAACACGTTATTCACCTTCAGCATTCTTCTTTGGTGTCTCAGCTATAGCCATGAGCATCAACATGCTTTTCATGTGTAAAATGGTATTCCATGGTGAGTGCTTTTTTTGCTTTCAATCATGTGGTCCCTTAACTGCAGCTCACTGTTAACTGTTACACTAGATATCTGTGAGAGAATTTATGGCATTGGTGATTCAATGCCCTGGGTAGGATGTATATTAGTTTTTCCGTAGTGCATGGAATTTCATTGCCTAGTGGCTATGTCTTGGGTTTTGATTGATTGCTTTCGATTTTCTTTTGTTTTTTGTTTCTTGGTCTTGTTCTCTGTTTTGTCTCTCCTTATTTCGAATTCTCTGTGGCTGGTTGAAGAAGTGTTAACCTCACTTTGTGATGTCTTAATTGTGAGAATTGAGATTTCTTGATTCCTATGAGAGATATTTGATTGCTCAGTGGTTTAAATCTTTGTGGTCTTCACAGGTGCTGGACTGGATGTGGATGAATATGTGAGGAGGTCATATAAGTTTGCTCATGCAGATGCAATAGAGGTTGGGCCTGTTGCATGTGTACTGGAGCCCCCTGATCCAAAGGACCCAACTATTCAAAAGAAAAGCAGGTAAATGCTTATGACTATCAATTTTGCACAGTTGTCTTTTTCATATCTCATCAATATTTCACTGATCCTTGCCATCTTCTCTTTGTGTGCAAGGGGAGGAATTAAAAAGTATTGTGTAAGTGATAGATAGAATGGGGATAATATGTCTGAGCCCACATCGCTTACTTCTTGGGTTAACTTCCTTGTGCTTGCAGTGCTTGGTTTATGGCACGGATGTATGTAGGGTCTGTTGTTGTTCTGGTGGCATATTCAGTACTATATGGTCTTACAGCAAGGAAAGCACAGTGGCTTGCTGGAGTCACCTCAGCGGCAGTGATTATTCTTGGTGAGCTTGTACTTAATGCATTATATCCTATTTCACACCATTGCCCATGCTAATAAGCCAGCTGCATTGAATTCTCACATTTTTCAACGTTAGTTGATTGAAGGATTTGCTAAATACAACACAAACCACTACCATGATTGGGCTTGCTGTCTGTCACAACACTTTTCTGCCAAATAGCCACACAACCAAAGGAATTGAAAAAAAAAGACAATTGTGGAGAACTGACAGCTAGATTCTGGTCTGAGAAACCAGTCATTGGAATTTGTTTACCTTCAGTATACTAGGGTGGGCACTTTCTCAAGGCTTACTTGGATTCTGTAAAACTGTTGCATTTGGAGAGGGGAGAGAGTGGTCTCTATTACTCTCTGTACCTGTACTAGCCACCATGTATGTGCATATTAATATTGGTCAGCACTGGTCATGTTCAAATGAGTATGAAAAAGATTAGTTCTTGTCACCGGTCCAGGTGGTAATCATCAGTCTGGCATCTATTAAGTCTTGTTAGAGCATGCATTCAACACTGAAGGAGTGTTGTCACATTGTTGTCTGGGTGATTTCAACAGATTCAAATGTAGGGGCATGCTTGTTTGGTTTTGAGCTGCTCAGGAGCCGTGTTGTGGCACTCTTTGTGGCTGGACTCTACAGAATATTCCTCATTTGCTTTGGTGTGCATTTTTGGTATGTTGCTACATCTCATTGTTGGCATCAGAATTAGGTATCTTCTGTGTATCTGAGACAAGGTTAAGAATTGGGACTTTGTCTGCTTGAAGGATAGGTACTACAAAAACTCACAGGTTGGAACTGAAATTGTTGAGTACACACTAGAATCACGAGAGAGGATTCTTCAACCTTATAGCTTCAAACTTGTTGTATTCATTACAGGTTGTTTTGATGATGAATTTGCATGTCAAATTGCAGGTATCTGGGTCACTGTGTTGGATATGCAGTAGTAGCCTCAGTCCTGTTGGGTGCTGCAGTAGTTCGACACTTTGCTGTGGTAAACCCCTCAGCTGCCAGAAGAGCAGCCTTAGAGCACACAGTAGTCAGGTTGCGAGAGTGTTCCCGCAGGAAGGGGCCTGGTAGCTCCTCAAGTGTGTCAGAAGGGAGGACGTCAAGTACTGTTCGCAGCAGCAGTGTTGCTGCTGAGCAGATTGGAGCAGCTTTAGAAATAATGGGCAGAGCAAATGCCAGGCATCAAGGTGAAGCATGCAATGCACCACCAAGTCAACATGCAGTAGCTGGTACTGCTGAAGAGTTTGTGTCAGGTGTTGGACTGCAGAACATTGGAGAGAGGGACAAGCCTGCTAGCTGCCGACCCACCAACTTTCCAGATCAAGATGCAAGTGATGGCCATCGACTTGCATTTCTTGGATCTGGTCAAGCCCCATTGGCAGTGCAGAATTTGGAGGTCAATAACCCATTTGGATCTTCAACAGACCAGCAGGCATTTGATTTAAACTTAGCTTTGATGTTTCAAGAACGGATGAATGACCCTCTGTTTACTTCCATGCTTCGGCACCGAAGTCCTGAGTTTTTGTCAAGGGGCGGGGAACAAGAGCTTACAACATTACTCCAAGACAAAGGGCTTGATCCAAACTTTGCAGTAATGTTGAAGGAAAAAGGATTGGACCCAACAATCCTGGCATTATTGCAAAGAAGTAGCCTTGATGCTGGCAGGGACTGTACAGAAAACAATGGAGAAGCTACCACAGGTGGAAATCAGTCACAGATTGTAGTCCCAGAGGAACCTATCTCTTTGTCAGAGGAGTTGCGAAGACATCAGTGGGACAAGTGGGTACAGCAGATGCGTTGGTTTGTTCAGCTTTTTGCAGGTACACCAGAGCGTGCTTGGATACTCTTCAGTATCATATTTGTTGTGGAGAGCATTTTTGTTGCTGTGTTTCGACCATCAACTGTAACGGTCATCAATGCAACACATGAGCAGGTGAGTATCCATTTACATTTTGTTGTCCTCCATTGAAATAGCTTAGAGTTTCTTCATTTGCCTGAACTTACTGATTAAAACTGCTATATCTACTGCAGAAAGGGAGACATGATACTGAAAGAGACTGTTGCATATGTTATCACTGTATTATTGTGTAGTAACAAGTCCAGATAGATTTCATGCTGTGTGAAATGCACATTAAGATTGAGGAGTTTTCTGTTCGCCTGCAGTTTGAATTTGGGGTCTCAGCGTTACTATTTTCTCCAGTTATGGGCTCAATTCTGGCATTCTTGCGATCACTGCAAGCAGATGAAATGGTGTTTACAAAGAGGGTGTGCAAGGTACAGCTTTCACTACTCCTTCTGTAACAAGGGTGGTTCTTCACATATACATTTTGTAATCTCTTGATTTGTTCTTTGGATCTATCTGCAAGTACTTCTGATTAAGGTGTAGTGTAGACTGGTGACAGCTTCCATACAGTTGCTTATGTTAGAGTGCAAGGATGGATGAAAGGCTTTCATGCTGAAGGATCCTGTCTTATTGTGCTCACAAATATTGCTCTGTCATAGTTCTAATTGTGGTCAATGTTAATTTGGGTTAGTTATGTGGCCAAATGATGTTTTTGTTCTGTTGTCGTTTCAGTTTGGTCTGGCAGCTTGGCTGTTGAGCACAGTTGTGGGCCTTTTCCTTGCCTTCATCAGGTTCTTAGCCAACCTTCCTTTGTCCTCTTGAATTGTGCGTGCCTCATTCCCAAGTCTGCTGATTGTCATGGTGGCCTGCAAATTCTTGTGCAAGAACTTAGGAGTGTACTGCCAGTCATGTGCGCAAGGCAAATTTTGTACCTACCTTCCTATGTCTTCTGTTTCATTCTTTGTTTTCACACATGCTGGGACCAATACAGACTCTGACTATGGTCATGTGTTTTTGTTCTGCCTGTGTGTACAGTAAGTCATCAATTGTTCTTGGCCTTGCCATTACTGTCCCTTTGATAGTGGCCTCACTTTCAGTTTCGCTTCCTATCTGGGTACACAATGGCTACCGTTTCTATTTACCTCCTGCATGGGAGCATTCAGCAAATGGAGCTTGTGAAACACAAGCAAGGCATGGTAAATCTAAAGAGGTGAGTTATACAGAATAGTAGGACAAAGATTGCAATTGTCTTTTGTGACTTTGTGACTGTATATTGTCAAATTACTTCTTGGTAGAGCAAATTCACCTGTATGCAAGCATGTTGTTAAGATGGCATTGCATTCATGTGGTAATAGACTCAAGAATTGTGTCACTCAATATTTGTCACTTGAGGCATGCTTATGTCCAATTGCCATGGCATGAGCTGGCTGTATGCCTGCCATGCCCATGCTCAGCTTATAAGGGGTGTTTGACAGATGACAAAATGTCTTCAAGAATAGTGTTTGTCATGTCATGGTAATGAAACATGGAGGTGGGGTGATAATTTATGTAATTAGTTGTTGTGACTGACCAATAATCTTATTTGCATTTGCAGGATAAAGTGATGACAGTTGCCATCATCATGTGCATCACATGTATAGTTGCACTTGGTGTTATCATATCTCTGAGCCCATTGGATGACTTGAATTACCACGGATGGAGAAGCAATCATGCAAGTTTTACTTCTCCATACACCTCATCTATCTACTTGGGCTGGGCAATTGCAACAGCATTTGCACTTATTCTTTCAGGAGTGTTACCTGCAGTCTCTTGGTTTGCCACGTACCGCTTGTCTCTGTCTTCAGCAGCATGTATTGCTGTCTTTACAGGTAATACATGGACTACATCTCAAGATGACTCCTATTAGACAAACTCCTTAGCTTGCTTTCTTTCTGCAGGCGGTTCATGACATGAAGCCTCTTTACACTGGCTCACAAAAAGCAGAAACCTTGTTTCAAAAGAGCAAGTGGTCATCTGACAAATAAGTAGGACTATGACACTGCTCTGTCAAAGTCTTTGTTTTATGCATTTTGGAGGCTTGAGAACAGTTTTAGAATTCTGCAATTGAACAACAATGGAGTTTCGTAGACCACATATTGTCCTAGACTACACAGCAAGGCTGCATTCAATGCTTTCCTTGGAAACTTTTGAACAGATGCTAGCCCAAACTTGTGGAGGTGATTGAGTTGTATTGTATTTTAAAGGAGAAGAGTTAATTTGGCTATGTGTCTTCCTATCTAAGAAGCCCCATTTTGGTTTTTGCAGTGGTATTAATAACCTTTTGTGGCGGATCTTATGTGGGGGTCGTTCAAAGTCGTGAAGGCAAATTGCCTGTGGAAGTTGATTTTCTAGCTGCATTATTACCATTGGTCTGTATTCCAGCTGTTTTCTCACTTGCGTGTGGTCTCTATAAATGGTGAGTTTTATTTGAGTGTTACTCCTGCTTATTTTCAGAAAGTTACCAAACAGTATTATTCTCATCTAACATGTTTTATGTCTTTACTGTCTTCTGTCTGTTGAATTGGTTGTAGCTTTCAATTTGCAGGATACTTCATGCTGCTGATGATAGTTATGATGCTTGATCTGTCAGGAAGGATGAAGGGTGGCAACTTACAAGAGGGGTCAAGGTGTTTGTTGCCCTTGGCCTTGTTCTTTTGCTGGGTGCAATCTCAGCAGTCATTGCCACGATCAATCCATGGATGGTAAGTCTGGCTCTATTTATAGTTCATCTTTTCTAGTCCTTTGGCATAGGTGTGTATATCTCATCCTTGAGTTAAAGACCCAACTAAAAGATGGCAACACCTGTGTTCATTGTTGATCTGCAGGTGGGAGTTGCCTTTCTGCTCTTTTTGCTACTTGTTGTGCTTACAATTGGTGTCATCCACCACTGGGCTTCCCACAACTTTTACTTGACTCGGATTGAGGTGTTTCTGGTCTGCCTGGCAGCATTTGTCCTGGCATTGGCTGCATTTCTTGTTGGTCTCTTGGCAGGTGCTAATTTTGTCTTCCCTTCTTAAGTCCAGTCTATGAGATTTATCTTGTTAAGTCAGTACAATATGCTGGGTTTTTGAGCAAAGATGGAAATGATGCTGATGGCTCATGAAAGTAACTTGCTGGTGATAGTTGATGCATCTGGATACTATTGAGAAATGGCTACCTTGTTTGACAGTTCCCTTATTCACCAGAATCTGAAGTCTTCCTTGATCCATTGAGGCAATCAGCAAATGCCTTAATGCATTTCCTACAAATTGTAAAGACCAACTTAATTTGAGTGGCTGTTACAGGTGAACCATTTGTGGGAGCTTCAGTTGGATACTTTGCATTTTTGGCCCTCCTGGCTGGTCGATCCCTTACAGTAAGTGTTGTCAAATTATTGAATGTGATGTTGATTAGGCCTGCAGTAATGCCATCGCATTAAATGCTGTTGATAGTTAAGTAGCATTCATTGTTTAATTTCAATCTCAGCATTGCCTCATCCTTCAGACTGTAAGATAGTTTGATGGTTCCAAAACTATTATGGCTTCACAGCAAAGAAGCCTTTGAATTGATGTTGTGAATACATTTCAACTCATGTGCTGATGATTATTTGTCAACAGGTCCTCTTGTCACCTGCAGTGGTGGTATATTCTCCTCGAGTTCTGCCTGTCTATGTTTATGATGCACATGCTGACTCTGCCAAAAATGTCAGGCAAGTTTGTGGGCTCCTGTCAAATAACACTGCTGGGCTACAGAATTTCCTTATGATGGCACATAGTTAGTTGTAAGGGTGCACTGCATGTATAGAACTATTGAATGTTATGGGAAGTTGCACATGAGAAACTAAATCATGCATCGCTATTAGATCAATACATTTTGTTCTTTTTGTATATGAAAGCCATCACACTGTTGTGTTTGTCCTTGACCAGTCACTTCACTTAGTCATCTGTTGACATTTTGTTGTGGTGTACATGTCCAGTGGTTCCTTCCTGGTTCTTTATGGGATTGCTCTAGCCACTGCAGGATGGGGAGTGGTTGCTAGTTTAGAAATTTACCCTCCCTTTGCTGGGGCAGCGGTGTCAGCCATTACTCTGGTAGTGGCTTATGGCTTTGCTATTTCACGTCCACAGCTAACTCTCAAGGTATGAGTTGAAGTGGCTTGACTAGAGTTGGGTCTGTTGCATAATCTTAGTTCTAGATAAGAATGCTATGCAGCCTTTCAGTTGGAGATATGATTCAAGAGCCATTGAAGATATTTGTAACCTATATGGACTATGAAATATAGGGAGGTTCTATAACTTAATGTGTGAAATGGATACAGATGACAGAGGATGCACTTAACTTTTTGAGGAAAGAAACCATTGTCCAAGCCATTACTCGTTCTTCTACCAAGGTAACTTCTTAAACAGGATGTTTGTGCTGCAAATGCTCCTATCGGAGTGTTGTTTTTGAATTTTGTGTGCCACATGTATAGATGCATGTCATGTGTGCACTGTCTTTCAGGGGGCACAGAGATGTACATGAAGCATCTTCTTTCATGTCAAGTGGACTCCAACTGGTTAGGGTGTTCTGTGAGAGAGGAATCATATTCAGTTGTCTTGCCAGTGGATTATGGCTCCATGACTTTCTCGAATGTGGATGTATTTGCAGACTAGGAATGCCATGGCTGGGACATATTCTGCACCTCAGAGATCTGCAAGTTCTGCAGCTCTCCTTGTGGGTGATGCAGCCATCACCCGTGACAAGGCAGGAAACTTTGTTCTACCTCGTGCAGATGTACTGAAGCTCCGAGAGCGTCTTCGTAATGAGGAAAATGCAGCGGGTCTTTGTTGGTGGCCCTCCTGCTCAGCTTTTGTATCCCGTTTTGACTCCACAGCTGACACAGGTTACAGAAGGAAGTTATGTGCCCATGCTCGTATATTAGCCTTGGAAGAGGCAATTGATACTGAGTGGGTGTACATGTGGGACAAGTTTGGGGGCTATCTCCTCTTAGTTCTTGGGCATGCCACTCTGGCAGAAAGAGTGCAGGTGTGTTTGATGCTTTCAAACTAGTAGTTGATTTTGAATTCTGATGTGTATATTGACAGTTTCTTGACTATGGAAAGGCATCTCTCAAGTAATTTTCCTTTTGCAGGATGAAGTCAGACTTCGGCTGTTTCTTGACAGCATTGGATTCTCAAATCTGAGTGCTAAGAAAATAAAGAAGTGGACACCAGAGGATAGGAAACGATTTGAGTTGGTGCAAGAGAAGTAAGTTCCAAGCTCATCTGCTATATTTGAATTCTTTCAAAGATTCTGGGGCCATGACTATCATATATTTTCTGCTAGTTCTGGTCTGCTTTGGGATGATTTATCCACAGAAATGAGAGCTAGTGTGGTGGCTATGTGACCAGTGCATCTGAGAGATGGTACTAGCTGTTCTAGTATTGATTTACCAAAATCTTTTGCTTATCACATGCAGCTACATGCGGGAGAAGGAATCAGAAGAGGAACTAATGCAACAACGTCGGGAGGAGGAAGGAAAGGGGAAGGAGAGGCGAAAGGCTTTACTGGAGAAAGAAGAACGGCGGCGGCATGAAACTGAGGCCTCAGTTATCTCTGCTGTTCCTGATGTCGGCACAAAGGAAGCTGCAGCAATGGCTGCAGCCATGCGGGCAATGGGAGGGGATGTTTTGCTTGATGAAAGCTGTCCTGGGGATCAAGTTTCGAGCCTTGCACGTCGCATATTGATAGCTCAAAGGGCTCAACGTGCTCAGCAGGTTCATATGATTTGGAGTTTGCAGCATCCCAGTGACATTAAAGACCCATTGAATGTGCATAAGTGGTATTTAACACTGGTTGGGTGTGGCTGCAGAGTGGAGTTCAAGGCACAGTGTGTGTGATTGATGATGAGCCTCGATCCATTGGGCGCTCTTGTGGCCCTATTGATCCAGCTGTCTGTGGGAGCCAAAAAGTGACATTCTCAGCAGCAGTTATGGTTCAGGCAGATTCCGGACCAGTCTGTGTGTTGGGTTCAGAAGCTCATGAACAGACATGCTGGGAATTCTTAGTTGCAGGTGCTGAACAAGGGTTAGAAGCAGGCCAGGTTGGAATTCGCCTGGTAGTGAAGGGTGCAGGGCAAACAACATTCAACAGGGAATGGTTTGTTGGGACTACTTGCATTGCAGATGGAAGGTAAGGTTGAGTAGAGGATTTTCTCTTTGATTCTACTGGCAGAGTTCACAGTACTAACTAGGTTGAATTTTGCAGTTAAACAATTTGTTTCAAAGCTGAGGCAGTTTGGGATGCTGTTGCAGATGGCACACAGTTGCGGTAACTGTTGATGCTGACACAGGGGAGGCAGCTGCATTCTTAGATGGCATATTTGATGGAGATTTAAGACTTGACTTGCCACTACCAGCAGAGGGGGGTATCTGGCAGGAGGGTATGGAACTGTGGGTTGGCATCAGGCCCCCTATGGACCTTGATGCCTTTGGACGGTCAGACAGTGAAGGAGCAGAGTCAAGAATGCATGTCATGGACATTTTTATGTGGAGTCGCTGTCTGTCTGAAGAGGAAATCATGATGGTGCACAACAAATGCAGTGCTGAAGACTACCATGATGTTGATGTTCTGGACTATGATTATGAAGGATCTCCAATGGAAACTCCAATGAGGGTAATATTGCTGCCCTTCAACATTGCAGTCTTAGGTAGTCTTACACTACAGTGTATCTCTTACTGGCCATATTACATGACAGCTTAGGTTTCTATATAAACTGTCTTTTATATCAGCTGTTAGCTGTGCTTGAAGATGGACCACGGTTCAAACTTTTGTGTCATTGTCAAATGAGATAGTCAGCAAACAGTCTTCTCTGTTACTGTTTAATCTGCAAAGGCTCCCACTGACCAAATTAAGTAATCCTTCTTTATATTAAATGGCTCACATAATTTGTTCTTTTCTGAGTCATGAGAATAGTTCTGTGCAGGATTTTTTTCTTTCTTTTGTCATTCATTGACATCTTATGAAAGGGAGTTACTAATTTTTTCTTTTCTTCTTTCATTTGTGGTCTCCTTGTCGGCCATAGTTTGAAGACTGGAGATACGACCCTGACCTAAGCTTGCAAGACCGAGATGAGATTTACTGGGATGAGCAGCCTGTACCCGGAGGGAAGAGAAAGGCACCTGAAAAGGAAAATGTTACTGTGGACATGGACTATTTATCTAGGAAGCTTCGGCGACCAAAAATAGAGACTCAGGAGGAGGTGACTCAGCGTATGCGGGCAGTTGAGTTGGCTGTCAAGGAGGCACTAGCAGCCAGAGGGGAAAAATGTTTTACCGACCAGGAGTTTCCACCAACAAATCAGTCTCTGTTTGTGGATCCTGATCATCCTCCAGCAAAGCTTCAGGCAAGGATCTTATCTAAGGCAGTGTGCTACAGCATTTTCCATCATCACACAAATTTTTGTATAATGTTGCCCAATATATTTAGATATTTATGTACACCCACTGTTGAGAACTGATGAAGTTGATGGGCAGCCATGGCAGCTCATCACTGCTACTCATGATGAAGGTGATGGTCAGGTATTTTGTGAGTAACACATTGGTTATGATCACACTGATTCTTGATGTGTTAGTTATAATTTTGCTGGAGCTTACAGAGCACTTACCTTCAACTTCTTGTTATGTAGCTTTCTCTGCAATCTCATCAAGCATTTTCCATTTTGTCTACTCTGCTGGTTTAAAGTGGTGAGTCTATGTTTTGATTCATTCTATGGACTTCAGGTGGTGAATAAGTGGTCACGTCCAGAAGAGGTGGTTAGGGAACAAGGCCTTCATTCACGTCCACGCTTGTTTGCAGGCCCTGCCAATCCTTCAGATGTTTGTCAGGTTTGTCCTAAAATAAAAGCAACACTTCAGGGCACTGTTATGGGATACGGATGCCAACCTTTCTGTACACCTCATGTACCTGCATGTTGCTGTCAATGGATGGATTTTATGTGCTTTGGTTATATTTTTTCTTATGGTACAGGAGGTAGTTCTCCTCTGTGATATCCAGTGGCTTGTTTCTTATGTGTTTCCTGGACCTATTTGTGTTACAACAGGGTCGGCTAGGCGATTGCTGGTTTTTGAGTGCAGTTGCTGTTCTAACAGAGGCATCACGCATATCAGATGTCATTGTTACTCCTGAATTCAATGAAGAGGGGATCTACACAGTCCGTTTTTGTATTCAGGTAAACACAAGCATTGTTCTTCATTTCAATGTTGCTTATAAAAACTGCTTGGCAACATGAGTTGGGTGTTTCATGTTTATTTGATATAGACATCAAGCTGGTTTTGCAAATGAACCACAGGTCCTAGTTTGAGAAGATTTCTCTGCAATAACTTTCATTGTACTAGACTACTTTCCCTTTCAAATCATTTGGTCATTGTGCTTACTCAATGACATCATCTTGTAGTGTGGAAATTTGATGCAATCTTCAAGATTTTGAGAAAAGTTGCATTCACTTGATGGGGGACTCTTTAGCACATTTTGATCCTTCAACCATTTTCTTGTCTATCTAAACACAAGGTGCCTGCAGGGAGAGTGGGTTCCAGTAGTTGTGGATGATTGGATTCCTTGTGAGGGCCGAGGTAAGCCAGCTTTTGCAACAAGTCGCAAGGGGAATGAGCTGTGGGTTTCGATCCTTGAGAAAGCCTATGCAAAACTGCATGGTTCCTATGAGGCCTTGGAGGGCGGTGTCGTACAGGATGCACTTGTTGACCTGACTGGAGGTGCAGGAGAAGAGATCGACATGTTCCATGAATCTTCACAGCTGGATCTTGTGAGTGGGCGTCTTTGGTTCCAGCTTCAGAGATTCAAGCAGGAAGGGTTTTTGCTTGGGGCTGGCAGCCCTTCAGGTTCTGATGTGCATGTGTCATCAAGTGGGATAGTGCAAGGTCATGGATATTCCTTGTTGCAGGTTAGAATATTCCCTTTCTGCCATTGCAGACCTTATTTGGTTCTGCAAAGACTTGTTTGTTCTCTCTTCCCCAATTTTGTTAATGCAGGCATCATCTTGTTGATGGGTATGTAAGCTGTCTGTTTTCAAGGGCATGTAACATGCTGACTTGCATTTCTCGAAATCTCAGGTCCGGGAGGTAGATGGGCACAAGCTTGTTCAAATTCGCAACCCATGGGCCAATGAGGTTGAGTGGAATGGCCCTTGGTCAGATATGTCTCCAGAGTGGACTGATCGGATGAAGCACAAGCTCAAGTACACACCTCAGGTACTAATACCATGGGCACATAAGCTTCTAAGTGGTCAGAGTGCCTTGAATAGCAATCTTAATGTCAGTTTAAGGAGATTACTTATCACGACTTCTGCAGAAGAGTTGCTGATTTGGAAGGATTTCTGTCAAACTGTCCAGAGAGGTTTGCCTATGCAAGTTTTTATGTGATAGTCTGAACTCTTGAGGGCTGACTGCCATGTCCTTGGATTATTTGTAGGGATGAAGTGATGGATTGTCTTCACAATGGGCCCTCCTTGTGTCTCTCCTGAATTCTCCTGAATACAATTGTTTGCTGTGATTATTCCAGGCTGCAGATGGTGTATTCTGGATGTCATGGCAAGACTTTCAACTGCACTTCCGATCTCTTTATGTGTGCCGAATTTATCCACCTGAGATGCGATATTCTGTTCGTGGTCAGTGGCGGGGTCCAACAGCTGGTGGGTGCCAAGACTTTGATACCTGGCACTTAAATCCACAGTTCCATCTCAAGGCTGTTGGTCCTGATGCCCGTGTTCCTATACATGTGTTTGTCACCCTTACTCAGGTATGCTTTCTCTCCTTTCTCCAGGTTATCACTTTTGTAGAGTATGTGGACTGTGTTTTCCATGACTGTTCCCAAATCAATTGTATTCTGGAGTACTTACTAACAATTCTGGGATACTGAGACAGGGCGTGCACTTCTCTTCACGGTACAAGGCCAATGTTGGCAATTATCAATCTGTCGGGGAAGATTCACGCTTTTATATTGGCATGCGCATCATTAAAACCAAGGGCAAAAGATCAGCACAAAATATCTATATGCATGAAGCAGTATCCGGGACAGACTATGTCAATTCTCGGGAAATGTCGTGCGAAATGGTGCTTGACCCTGACCCAAAAGGCTATACAATTGTTCCAACTACATGGTGTCCAAATCAAGAAGCCCAGTTTTTGCTCACAGTGTTCACAAAAGCTTCAATTACATTGGAACCCCTCTAGTGCAGATTCAACCAGGACAACACCTGGTGTTGTATGGTAATTGCAGGTTGGTGTAATACTTGAACAGGGGCTGCATTAAGTGGGTTTTGTCACAGGCATATTTTTTCACAATGCCAAGGTTGCTGCTAAGGAGGTACTAGGTCAATCACCACAATTGCAGCCATTAGTCTTTTTACTATTAGTTACTTGCTTGTACAATATTCGGGAGCTAAGGATGCCTGCTCTTTCAAATATTAACTAGGGCACACTGTGTTTGTTTTCTTTGTTCTTTTGTGGTTGCATGTGGTTAATGGATTTTCTTTGTATGTAGCATACTTGACTGTTGTCTTGCTTGCCAATCATCTCTGAGGATGGGGCTGTTTTTCTTTTCAGCAGCTCTATTTGATTTTTCTCTGTTTGGAATTGCAATTGGTCCATCCTATTGGCATGGCACCCTGTACAACTTTTTGGAAAGCTAGTTGTTTTGATCATTTTTCTGATGCTTCAAAACTAGAAGCTTTCTCTCCATCTAATAACCATGTGATTTTTACCAACATTCAAATGTCCAAAAACATGTCAGCAGTGAAACATGGGGTCCGCACCTACACAGGTAAGTGGTATATTGCCCTCAGGATGTCAACAAGAACCATTGATAGAGTAGGACATATCTACTCCCAGTCATCCTGTCTTATCCTGAGTTTGTGATAGAGAACAAGGGAAAGGAACAATCATCTTGTCCCATGTCCTATCTGGAGAAGCGCAGATTATCTTTATGTTGGCCTTCGTCACTCTGAGGTTATGTAGGCCTCTCTTTAGATGCTTGTTTGCAGGGAAAAGCTCAAATGAAATGGATCTTACCCTTACACATGTTGCACCTTGAATGAGGATACTAGTGTGTTTTTCAATTTGTTCTGTTGCTTGAGTGCTAGTCAACATCAAGATTGAGTGCTCCTGCTGCTTTGGGAAATGCAACAGAAAAGCAGGCTGGAGATGACCGTACAGTGGTCTGCCCAAAAATTGGGCAGATTATTACATACTTATCTGCACCCAACTTTGGGAGCTGATGAAGGCAGTGGTAGTCTAGGCAGCTTGTTGCTATTCATCATCAAGGTGGTGGGCTAACATTTTGAGTGATGTTTGGAAGGTTTTGATCACACTATTTCTTCTGATCTTTCCCTTCAAGTTTTTTTGTGGAGTTTTCTGTGGAATCTCTTTGCTATATATTCTTCATTCTTAGGTTGTAAGATTCTCTCTGGTGCATGGTATGATGACTGATTGTTGCTTTGTGTTAGGAAAAAGAAGTTGCCATCATTGTCAATGAAGCTCCAGTCTCTGCCTCTATGCTGTTCTTGTGTAAGGTGCAGGAGATTTTTTACAAGAGTGTGTGTATCAGATTTTCATTTCAGGGGGCATATCCCACTCCTTTCTATAACTGGTGGTGAAAATGGCAATTACTTGCTGCTGAAGCTTATATCTCAGTGCACTTGTCTTGGATGGGAAACTTGGACCCTCTATCTTATTTGGGCTTTGCATTGTTGTGCACTACCAGTGATGATGAAAAAGACCAAGTCGATTTTGTAGAAATTAAGTTTCATTTGAATGATTTCATATTGAATGAGTTTGCATAATGCAACTTGAAATTAATGCAACTCAATCAATTGAATTGAATTAAAATTCTTAAATTGAAATGAACTGAACTAAACACTGTATTTTTCTCCTTTTGTTTCAACATGATTGTTGTTCTCTTTGAAATTTCAATTGAATTGAAATTGGTCGAATTCAATTTATTTAAGTCAAATTCAACCAGATTATGAAAATTCAATTACAAGAAAGCGTATTTTAATTTGTCTTTTCATATCCATGGAGCAACGGGTTGGCAAAAAGGAGTGAGATATTAAAATAGATATGATATCCTCACATGGAGTTGATGAAGGGAGTGAGCTCATTAAAGAAATATGAATTTTCTTCATAGTTGTCAAATCGACAACATCCAAAATTGTTATGATGACAACCATTAATGAACCTCATAAGTGTTTCAGCTAAGCCAATTTTGATTAGTGTACAGAAAGATTGATTTGTGTATACATCTTTGTAGTCCCTTTTGTATTGACTGAGCTCACACCAGTTTACCATCTTGGGGAATCTTGGGAGCACTAGAGTCTAATTTTAATCTGTCTGACAGTGCAAATAGAAAAGATGTGGCACTTTGAGAACTACGCACTCTTCAGTTTGGATTCTAGTAAATGCCTAGGGGAATTCAAGTTGACTTGCATGTTTAGAGCTCAGGGTTGATTCATATTTCGCACCTCACTCCTCTCGCTGACACAGCAAATAGATTAGCAAGAATTTTGAAAATGCTTTCCATTAACCTCCTTAGCCGTGAGAGACTTCATTCCACATGCTGAAACTCGAGAAAAAAAGGAGATGAAATGAGTTTCTTGTGATAGAGAAGCAAACGGCAGGCCCTACTGCTGGAACAGCATCCTTACTGTAAAGTAGCTGTGAGAAGCTCAAGAACAAGGTACCTGCGAATCCAGTAAGCATCATCAAACATAAGATATCGTTGGCTCTATTAGCTCTTAGCATTGAAAAGAAACAGAAAATCGAGAACCTCGAGAATCTGAAAGGAAATAAGTGAAAGAAATAGCATCCCTCCAGGGTGTGAATCATGTAATAGCATCTGCATGTGGTGAAAGATCTTTAGACGTGACCCCACAATTGAAGAGGAACCTCCACGTTGCCTCACCATACTTCAATGTTTGCCCATATGACAAGGCTCACCCCCATCTTGATTTTAACTCGGGGAGCCAGAGATGAGGCATTTCATATACACAGAGCTATGGACAATAAGGAAAGGAGCGATGGTAACTTTGGAGAATGCACAGCCCTAGGAACCCTTAACCTAGGCAGTAGCGTTATACAACAACATCGAGAGCATCACCATTTAGGATTGCAATACTACGCGCAGCTCTATCATCATAGCCGCACTACTTCCGTCTGCTGTGGTGAGGAAACCAACTTGTCATACATATAGGTACAGAAAAATCACAGTTGAGCCGCGCAACGGGGATCACAGAAACTAGGGTTTCTCCATAACCCTAAGCGGGCAATGGCGGCTACCAAATCGAGGTTATTCTCTACAACACACTATAGAGTGACGTGAAGCCTTTTCCGGGGGACAGAAACTGCGTGTTGTGTGTGGAATGTAAAGTGAGAAGAATCGTTTTCCTGGTTGAGGAAACTGTGTGTTCTGTGCGTAATGTTTTGGCTGCGAGCAAGGCAGCTGCGGCTGAAGGCTGGGCACATGCACATCTTAAAGGGGAAAATGGGGGGCTAGTTTTTTTTACTCAGAGTATCCTTTAAGGATTTTGATGTCATATTTTTTGGTTCTTTGTAAATAGCTTTGTAACACACAACTAGAAACAAAGGATTGCTCAATATTATGGTTAATCAGTAATATTTGTTGCCTTGGCTTTTGCAGGTCTTTCTTTACTCATGGAGCTGTCGAAAAACAAATCTTTCTGCACCTTGCTTTCCTTGATGTCTCATTTATTTTTTTACATTTTGAATAGTTTATCACCATCTATAATGCAAAAAATTACAATTGGCTTAATGAGTTCATGAAAATCATCTTTTTTTTTAAGTGCAATTCTCATCTTTTGAGAAGCATTCCATATCTTATTTGATAAATGTTAATTTAAACTTATGCTCTTTTTGCTCATACGTCACTTGGCTACTGGTTCAAGCATCCAACGAATAGCTAAAGTTTCTCGATGATTTGAATAAATATATCTTTTTTTTTTCATTTAAAAAAATAATCAATGATCATCCAAAAAAAATGATATTTCTACTTGCCGCTGCGACCTAAGAGCACAGATCAACAACTTCCCTTGGGCGTGGATGTCAAGCCTCGTGACTGTGGTCAACAGCCTAGGCTGCATCAGTGCACCAGATTAAAAAAGGTACAACAACAAAGTAAAAACAAGATTTTATTATAAACTTTTATCACAGCCAAAACAATTTACCAACTGTGTGAAATACTAATTGTGACTTTTCAGAGGGTAGAAACTCATTTTTGTTTTTCAACATTTGGACTCCAGCAACTCTTCTTACATTGGTATGTATTTAAGATTGAACTTATTTTCATCAATTTTTAGATTTTTGTTTAGATTTTAAATCTTTGTGTATGTGTATACACTAAGATTGTTTTTGAAATGATTTTCTCTTTGACTATCTTGAATTTATCTTTGTATGATTGTAAAATATAAATTTATTTATTTAATATAAAAATATGTATTAGGGTTAGGATTCTTAATCAATTTTTTTATTTAAGAAAATTTACAATCTCTATACATGTACATGTTAAAAATGTATTTAAATTAAATTAAATTATTAAAAAATAGATATAACATGGAATGTGAATGGTACCTGGAACTCCAAGAATAAATTTCTCAATTTAATCAATCTTCATGCTCTTATGACAATTATTTCTCAAAACTTGAACACAATCAAAAAAAGAAAAATACCTATAACACAATGTCAATTGTCATTGAATTCATTGCAAACACTAACTATGGAATTCAAATATGAATAATTAAAACTTGTTGCAAGCTCTACATTCAAAAAATATTTAAAGCCCAAAAATTGAAGGAGCTCAAAATGCTAAAACCCAGAAAAAACTAAAACCTAAAATTGCGTATTTTGTAAAAAAACATAAACCCTAATACGATAAAAATGGGTTTTAAATATTTACCCCTCATAAATTTTTATTACTAAAAACAAATTTAAAATTAAATTAAAAAAAAGAGTATTTGAGCTGAAACTGCCAACATGTGCTCAAAAAAGGATGTGCCACTTTTGCCCTTATCTTCTTATTTGGGGGCAAAAGCAGGGGCGTCAGGGGGGCTTAGATGTGCATGTGTCAAGGCGAACGATGGCTGTGTGCCATGGCTTCGACATGCTCCTGGAGCCTGGCGTCATTGGCCGGGGCTTCAAAGATCTGAGGAGGGGGAATAGATGGAGTGTGCATGTGGAGTGCGCAAGCAAGCCGGCAATGCGGGTGATGCGGGAAGTGGAGAAAGCGGGACGGAATGTCACCTCTGTGCTACGGCGGAAGTCGCGTGGTCTCTCCCGGGCTGCGCAATTGGAAGTTCTTGACGAGTTCGTGCAACGGGAGCGACCAGAGTTGGTGATTCCTGTAAGAAGAAAAACAGCGTCAACTTGTTCAATGAAAATGTAGACTTATTGTGTGGTATCTATCTCGTTTCTACGCAGAAATTGAGCTCTGTGAATGGGAAGCAAATCTTGCTAGGGTTTAGTGTTTAGGGTTGTTCCTAGTTTCCCTCCTCCGTCTAGGAACTTACCTCCTATAGACACTTTGAAAGAAGCTCGTTTTGTCCATAATTGGAGTCTGTTTCTACCAAGCTTGATGCAAAGCAGGAGGTGGCGGCATGTGATATTTCCATGCCCCCTGAACCAGAAGTCAGAAGGAAGTTAATTCCGCATCAAGATGTGTAGGTTTTCGTTAATTTTATTACTTAATTTCCCAAGGATTGAATGGAATGGGGATTTCAAGACCCTATGATCTTCAACACACATTTTGGTTGCACTTCTCAAAAGCCATGGATATGCCTGCAGATGTACAAGATGGTCAGAGATGCAGTGTGGTACAAGTGGGATGCAAGGCTCCATGCCCGAATTGTTGCCTTGCTGGCAAAGAATGTGCAGTCCAATGCAGCAATGCTGCAGGACCTACCAGAGGTACAAGAGTTTTTAAGCCTCGCACAGAGGGCTGACCTGGGCTGTGCACTGATTGAGAGCTATGCACACTGCGGTTTACAAAGCCATGCACTTGCAGCCTTTCAGGATCTTCAAAGCTTGCCTCTTGCAAGGGCTGTCCCTTTTGGCTACAAAACTTTGATACGGGCATATTGTGTCTTAGACTTGCCTTCTGAAGCAGAGCAATTTTTGAGGGCAATGCAAGTTGCTGGGTACCAGCCCTCTGGAGATGAGTACAAATCATTGCTCCACGGCTTTGGAAGAAATGGAATGCTCAGGGAGATGGAAATGCTTGCTTGTGAAATGTGTAATCAAGGAGTTGCACTTGATACTGCTGGGTTCAATATGATCATTTCATCATATGGTCAAGCGGGCCAGCATGCTAAGATGGTGGAAGTTGTAGACAGAATGATTGCTGCTGGTGTTGAGCCAAATTTGGTTTCTTGGAATGCCCTGACCAAGGCATGTCCCTCACTCATCACAGCATTGTCAGATGGCTGTGGTCTGCTTGCCAGTCCAGAATTATTACTCCTCAGGTGGATTTTAATCAAAGCTAAGCACTATTTACATGTCAATGGGTGTTAATTGTGCATGACATTAAAGGGCCTTGCATATTGTGGAAGCTGAAGTATTCTCTACTTCCTCTCATTGCTTATGTGCAGGAAGGCTCAGGATCTCTAGTTTTAGCCACCTGCTTTTCCTTGTAACTGTATGTTGTATTGTTGGTAGACTTTGTCATTGCTTTATTTGCAGCCACCAGTCTGATGAACCGGGTAGAAATGTTCCCCTTCTAGTGTTGCAAACATGATGACAGGGATTTTGTTTTTTCTTCCATCAGGCTTAAGGAGCAAAGGGCATCATCACCTGGCGAGATATGTGTAGTTAAAGTTCTTCTGCTTCATGGTATTCCACCCAAGGCTGTGACATGGTCATCAGCAAGTTGGCAATTAGATTTGCATTCCATGTCACTGGGAACTGCATGCATGGTTTTTCCTATGTGGCTGAGCTGTTTGAGAGACCAGTTCAAAAGTGGCAAACAGGCTCCTGGGGAGGTGCGGGTGGTCACAGGTTGGGGAAAGCACTCTGAAGCAGATCTGAGAGCTCCTATTAGGAGAATGATGGTGGCTGGTCTTGGAGCTATGGAAAGCCCATTCAAGGCAGACCCCAACAATCGTGGGACTCTAGTTGCTCGTGGCTCTGTCTTGAAGCAATGGCTGCTCACTTTACCCTCCAACTGACATCTATGCTACTGGAGCACCCATGTTCTGGGTTTGAGGAAATGATGTGGAGTCTGGCAATCATCTGGAGAAACCTCATTTGCCATTCAGGTGCGGTTTCAAGGCTGCCCAAGTTTGAGAGTATGCTGGTTCAATCTGGTTCAAGCAATTTCTTCATGTGTAGGGCTGTCACAAAATACAGGGTTATTGAATCCTTGAGATTTAGCTTCTGTATTGTTATTTGTCATTGTCTGTTCATAGAACTTGCTGTTGATTATGATTGCCATGTTTAGATGCTTTGTGGTACAATATGTCAGGTCATTTGATCTATCATGTGTTTCAAACCAGGTGGGTGTACCATGGTCACATTTTTGCTGTTAACTGCCCAATGAAGAACTCATGAGGTGGCAGTGGGTTGGAAGATTGAAGTGTATTAAGTTTTTTCTGGCATATCTGGATGTTGGAGAATCAGCATATAAATTGTTTGACATCAAATTGAACATCCATCACATGTGGTATATGTACTCATGATAGCTGCAGCATCAGCCAGATAGTGACATCTTGGACTCTTGCATTAATTGGAACACAAAGAGCTTGATCGACCAAATGATTTGTTGATGGCCCAGTTCCTCTTTATGAAATGGCAGGTTGTGAAACAGGTTACCATGGGTTGGAGGGGGGGTTGGCTTGCCATTTTCTTGCATACTGTTCAAACAGGGAGAAATTTCCATTCTACATTATCAGTGTGACTCCTTGCATCTCAAAGCCAGGGCTGTTTGACATGAAATCTGCAGATTTAGAAAGCAAAGTTTGCCACTTGCCTTTCTTTGCTTTGTGCATTTCGGAGGTCTGAATCCCCTAAAACCTACTTGTATAAATGCAGCTGATTCTACTGCTCTTACAGAAGTCCCTCAGTGCCTGAGCCCCTTCAATAAAACTATACTGCCAGTAAGTGCTTGTATATTCAAATTGGCACTCAAGTGAAATGCTCATACAAACCCTTTTGCTGAGCACACCTGGCTTTGCTGCTGGCTTTCATCCTGCATTTTCATCTGGACTTCTCCCATATAAAACTATCCTCCAGCATCAGACAGATGCAGAATTGCTAATATTATATATACTAAAAACTGTTGTATGATACAGAGTTGCAGTTGTCCCCATCATTCAGCGAGCAACTGCCAAGTAGCTATCAATAATGTTGGTGCAGGAGGACCGGTAGCCTGACCCAAAAAGGTTGTAGTGGTTGAGGTAGTGATACAGTTTGTAAAGCTCTGTCCTCTGCTCAAACCCTGGTTGCTTTGGCATTACCTGGTGCAGAGAGACCCAAAAAAAACAGGCTTCTTAAGAATACAGTTTGATGCAGGATAAAACTCATATGGAGGAGAAGTCATGATGACTCTGGATCCATTGCAGGGTTCAAGACAGGCAGCTGATTGCTTTTGGCCAATGTGGACCCAGACATGAAAAGAGAAAATTGAGTGAATGAGTACCTTGAAGTAAGCATCGTAGAAGGTTGGCCCAAAGCCAGCACACCAGGACATGCCAAACTCAGCTTCACTGTGGCCATCTGATCAAAGAATTCAAAGCATATTAACTGAAATGGCACACTACATCCTCTCTTCCAATTTATTGCACTCCACTAAAGAAAAAGTTTTCAGGGGTGTATATTATGCTTGCTGTTTTAAACTCTTAAACCCTGGATCCTATCTGCAAGGTTTATCCATGTGCACAGCATATCTGTATTATGCCTGTCATCCACCACAGCTCAAAAGTTCAGCATGCTAGCATTGTACTATGGTTTAGGGAACTGATTTCAGAAACAAGACAAGACTCCAAGATTTGTGAGAAGAATAGAGACATACAGTAACATGCTGGGTCAAGTATGACTGGGGAGCCATTTGAGTCTGTGACAACATTGCCACTCCACAGGTCACCATGCAGCAAGCAGGGCTGCACATTGTCCAGGCCCTGCAGAAGCAGAGGCAGCTTCTCTAACAATCGCTGCCCTGTCATGTGGGGGTGGCCAACAGTTGACAAAAATGTTTCATTTTCTTCATCAGAGGCATTCTCTAAAACATGTATACTCACCCTCAGCAGTATACCTCACAAAGGAATCTGCCTACCCTTGGCATGCTCACCTTTGGCATAGAGATCATTGTCGCCATATTGTTCCTTGATGAGCTTCAGTTGGAAGCCAAGGCGATGATCCCGAAAAAAGGTCACCCAATCAGCAGTCCATGGATTGTGTTGTGGTGTGCTGCACCCAATGTTACAGCCACTCATTCAGACATATCTAAGACTCTGCGCTAAGGCTGATTGATTGCTAAGGGTGGGTTATTGGCAATTTACTCTCAAAAGCCATTTTCAAGCTGAATTAAGTGATAACATGCTTGCACAAAGTAGAGACCTGCCAATGGTGTTGTCCATGTGAAACCCAAACCCTTGGTCTGTGGAACCAGCTTTATGCATTTCCCCCAACTGCCTTCCCAGCTCTGCCTGTATTTAGGCACCAATTCTGAAATACAATTTGGAGCTGAACAAGACTGCATTATCTAGATAAGAAATGATAGCAATACAATCTGATTCATCACTGGCAAGAGAAAAGAGGAGCACTCTTTAACACATCTATCAACAGATAGATCACAGGCCACTCTTTGTTTTAACAGAGAGATCCAAAATATTGAACACAGATTTTGTCTGGGCAAAGTGCACAAGACTATTTCCGAACTATAAAAGCCCAGGACAATAGTTACCTGACTACCTCTGGAAGAGCCAATCTCAATATACTCCATGATAATATAGGATCCTCTAGTTCTAGGAATTAAGCCTACCTGCATGACACAAAACAAAGTTCATCATGCATGTGACAAAGGAAGTCATAGAAACCTAGAAACTAAAAACCATGTGCATGCATATGTGGAAGGCAAGTTGCAATAAGCAAAGGGGTACAGACTTGGGGGCAGAGAGTTCAACCAGCAGACTTGAGGCCACACACAAGCTCTATTGGAGAAATCGGATCAGGCATGGAGAGGACAAACAAAATTGATCCAAGAGCCATCATAAGCTGCAATGCACTGCAATAGATCACAGTGGCATACAAACAAAAACACATGACAAAACACATGAATGCTCACTCGCTCACCTTCCATGGTTTTGGCACCCGAATTGTGTCAGTGGAAAACATAGCATCAAGTCCAGCAGCTTCAGCCTCAAACATTTCTGGACCTATATTCCTGCATTCCAAGGATCAATCCACATGAGTTCATTACATGAGCATCCTTTTTTAAGGTTGGGGGCGGTGTTGGCAAAATCAGGAGCAATTGGTGTAGTTGCTACAGAGACATGCCAAGAAAACCTATAGTAGGAACATAGGGGAGCAAGGCAATCAGCAGCAGCAGCAGCAGCAGAGGAGGAGAGGGAGGAAATGCTGCTTCTTCTTCTTCTTGCCTGTTGGTCTTCACAAAGAAGGAGCCTACATCAGTTTCATAGCGGTTGGCTGTGTTGATGCAACCCCCACCCACTGACGAAATACGAGTGATTCTCGATGCTCCTCCCTCTTCCAAAATCCACTTTCGAATTGGGTCGCCATCAGCCACTGCCACAAGAGTTGTCATAGTCGTGGGGGATGACCCAATCCCATGTCCACACCCAAAATCCAATCCTCAATACTCCTGACATCTTCACATTTTCAAGCAATAAAACCAAGCTCCGAGAAACAACGATACCCATCAACAGCAATGGCAAACTCCCACAAGCCTCCCACAAAACTCCTGCAAAGACTTCTAAGAACCAGGCAGGGTGGGTAGAATTAGCAGCAGCAGCAAGTAAGCAAATGGGGGAATCTCATAAGAACAAGGGGCTAACGAAGAGACAGAGAATTGGGTCGCACTAATTCGAAGCGGTTGTGAAGGCGGATGAGAGAAGCGCAGTGCAGAGAACCGAGGAGGTCGCCGCTGCCGCCGCCGCACCAGGTCCGGAGGGAATGGTAGGAGCGCAGAGAGATGGAGGGAAGAAGCTGCTGCTGCCATCATCATCCCTATCTCCCTCTTCTTCTTCCCTCACAGCAACCTGGATTCACTTTGTGGAATTCAGACAGAAAGAACCTGTTTGAGAGCAGTTGCTACTTACACATGGCCACTTTTGTGATCAGGGATTTAGTCTTTGTGCTTAACAAGTTTTTGGATTTTTTCCCAGTATGTAAAATGACATCAGTGCTATGTGCTGGTAAGGGAGAATCCTCCCCCTTTTGCAAGTCATGAAAGAAGAAGGGTCACTTCACCAATTGAGGGAGGAAGATTGAGAGAAACAGACAGACGGACAGAGCTTTTGTGGAAATTGCAACTAAGAGGGTGAGGCAAAATAAACTTTTCTTTCTTTCCTGCAACTTAGTTACAGAGCACCAACAGCAGAGAGATGGGTCATTTCAACATCACCCTTGAGTGGCTTACTAGAAGCTTTTGCAAGAAGTCCTGACCAATTTGTTGTAAAGCAAGAGGAGAGTCTGGGAGCAAGTGAAAGCTTCATTGGATGGAAATCAAAAAGTCCTTAGGTTTTGTTAAGATGAAGATCCAACAAGACTAGCTCCTTAGCCCATGGTAGTTGTGTTTCCTTCGCAGTTCATTCTCGTGTTGATTCCAGAAACCTCAAAAGATTGCAGCATTCTTTTTGAATTTTTTGGAAAAAGAAGGGCGTTATGGAGCATAACTTATACTCTACCAGCTTGGTGTTCATTACACTATGAACACCGCATAGGGATGAAGCTCAAATCGGGGTTTGATTCTTAGTGCTGCCTCATATTTCTGGCCTGCCAGTTTGTAGTGACTTTGGGCCCAATCATTAGCAGCCTTCAATACCAGTTCTTTCTCTTGTCTTTTCTGTGACTGCGTCCAGTGGAATTCGCTTGCTTGCGGCATACAGTGTGACACCTTCAAGGCTTCTGGGCACAACCGTTCCATTCCTGGCAACTCATGGAGATCCACATGCCCACGTGTGTGCACCCATCCACAGATGGTGTCTCATCCCACACCCATATGAAAGTGCATTGTGGAGAATCGGAAGAAAAGAACAGGAAAGCAAACTTACCAATATGATGATACTCCGGAACTCGTCCTCTAGTGGGGCTCTTCTTGTTCAGGATCCACTTCCACTACATGCAGCTGCAGAAGTTTCAGATGGGACACAGACAGAGCAGGCATGCCGAACCATCACAATCTCATTTCCTGAAACAGTTGTAGAGTCATCATCAACCTCACCAAATTTTTAGACCATTTACAATGGACCTCGGCAAGTTTTCTCTCCTGCCTATTGCTTCCCCTCCCGTGTGCAACTTCTTCAGGCATCTCCGCAGCTCCAGTCTGTTGTGATAGTCCCTCGTCACCAAGTCTCTCCCTGGTCACCCAAGGAATTGCTTGATGTGGGTGTGTTGTTCATCCCCCACTGCTGAAGCATTTTCTCCGAACGCAGTAGTAGGGTTTTAGCTTCCGAGGGTAGCATTCCCCACCCATGGATCCATCCCTGCTTCTTCTGTGATCCATCAACACTTGTTCCTCCGTGTCAGGATTTGCAAAATCGTGTGCTGAGAGAGAGAGAGAGAGAGAGAGAGAGGATCTCTCACAGGTGCGAAGAGGGTTTAGGGTTTAGCGAGCGCTGGGCATGCTCTTAGGAAGCAAGCGAGGCATGGGTGCCACCAGAGCTTGACAATCTCTCACAGGTGCGAAGTAAGAATCAAGCTAGGCATGGCTGCCATCACCACCACTCTAGTATCAAACTGTTGTGGCCTCAGGCTTGTCCACCCCACCACAAGCATCGACTCACAGAAGATTTCCCAGTGCGGTAGCAGAATTCAATGTGGCGGCGATAGAAGAGGAGCGGTTGTGGTTTTGGGTGCGACGAGGAGAGCCACGAAGAGGAGCGCAACAAACTTGAGCTTATGGTCGGGTTTTGCGGGTTGCGTGGATGTAGTGGGGGGGATAAGAGCAGTGGGAGGAGGAGGAGGAGAAGTCGACAACAGCTTTGGCAACAACAGGGCAGTGATTGCACGCACAATGGACATGGGATCAAGGAGGAGGAGCAGCAGCAGTAGCTCAAAAAGCTCAGAATTGGCCGATGGTAACAACAACAACAGCAACAAGGTGAATCCTGTTGGGATCCTGAAGGAGAAGAGCCTTGCCACCAAGCAGTTTGCACAATTCTTGCGTGAAAGGTAAAGCTTTTTGTTTGTGAGTGAAATGGGTTTCTTTTGTTTTTGTCTGGGGATGCTGCTGATGGATGATCAACGAGTTTGCTTGCATGTGTGCATGCATTTAGGGGATGGGTTTAGGGTTCAGGGGATGGGCTTGCACCAAAGTTCTCAGTTTGCACAAGCAAGCAATTCTTGCAGAAGAGAAGAGAAGAGGAGGTGAAGCTTTTTGCTTTGCTTGGTCTGATGGCTCTTTGATGGGTTTTTTGCTTCTTTCCTTGCATGCTGGTGCTGGTCTATGAGCTTGCTTGCAGTAAGAATGTGGGACTTTTCCTTGAGCCTTGGAGGAGGTGGGGTGGGGGGCGGGGAAGTGTATTTTGCAAACTCAATTGCATGGAGAAACAGAAGAAAGTTGGAGAGTCAGGAACATTATGATTCCTCCTATGCTTGACAGGTACAAGGCTCTGAAGGATATGAAGGAGCGCATTGCAGAACAGGACGAAGATTTAGTGGAATTTGCAAATGCGTAAGAAAAGAAAAAACTCATGTTTGCCAATTTTTTCTTTCCACCCAGTTAAGGTCCCCAGAGTTTTCATAGTCACAAACACTTTACTGAATTCTTCCCAACTGACAGACATTTGTTTTGTGGTGAAGAAGAAAGAAAGGGAGACTGGATGACTGTGGGTATTGATTTCTGGTTGTTGATGCAGGTATATGAGCATGGGAATGAAGCGGCAACCTGAGCATATGGTTGAATTTTATGAGTGGGCTCCTGGTACAAAGAAGCTCTTCTTTTTGGTATTTGTTGTTTTTCTTTCTCTTGTCTGCACTCCTCTTTAGAGTGAGTAGTAGTTGAGAGATGCAGGCAAGACATACTGGGTAGAATTGATGCTGCAGCTCACTCCACATGCAACCAGAAACAAAATGTGTTTTGTTTTTGGGGTAAAGGTCACTGACTGACTCAGAAGGTTTGATCTGCTCTTTTTTTTTTCCCCTTTGTTTTGTAGGTGCACGTTTCTGTTCACTAGTGGGTGATTTCAATAATTGGGTGCACAGCAGAGACTATGGTGGAGAGGGTTATCTGGGGCGGGATGATTTGGGTTACTGGCGTCTTGTGATACAAGACAAACTCCGTAAAGGAGAAGCGAAAGATGATCTTGGTCAAGTAAGGAAACCCGAGCAGAACATAGTTATATTCCATGTTATTATTACCTAAATTGCATGACATGTGCTGCTGCTCAGTGTAACATTATTAGCCTTTGAGACTAGGGATCCATGTGTTGCTTCTAAATTGCTTCTTTGTAGTAGGAATACAACTACGATGTGGATTACGATCGTGGTGATGAAGATATCGATGTGGGTAAGCTTATGGATGATATGGACAACGAGTATTGGGAGCCTGGAGAAGATGAATTTCTCAGTGACCAGAAGCTGGAGTTACTTGAGGAATTATTCCGTGTAACTGTTGGGTCAGATTTTCATCCTGTAAAGATGGAAAAAGATTCAGCAGGGAACTACAGACCGGTCGACTCAAACTCCAGCAACAATGAGGATGAGAAGCTGAATCTTGATAAATTTAAGGCTGAAGTGGATAGGCATATGGAGAATTGGTTGGCAAGTAGGGCAGGCAGCAGAACTGGCGGTAATCTACCGCCAATTACCGTTGTAGATGATGGAACTGACCCAAAAACATTGACGTTGGTTGATGATCCCGTATGGAGGAAACGTGTGGAAGCAAAAGAAATGCCCATGGCCTACTGGGAAGCTTTTGTCAAGGGGCGTAATGCTTGGGCCAAAAAATACGAGGCTTGTATACCTCATGGTAGTCACTTCCGTGTATACTTGCATACTCCAGAGGGCCCCTTACAGCGTGTTCCCGCATGGGCTACTTATGTCCTGCCAGGTGACTCTTCTGCACAGTTTGTGGAAAAACAGAACAGAACTGGTTTTAGTCCTCTTCCCATTTGCTCTTTAGAACAGAACTGCTTTTAGTCCTTGTCAGTTGTGGTACAGTCTCAGCAGCTTGCAATTTCAAGGGACATCTTGTGAAAAGGAAATGTGTTTTTGCTACATGTGCAGACCCAGAGGGCAATCTGTGGAGTGCAGTATTTTGGGACCCTCCTGTTCAAGAGCGATATGTGTGGCAGTCTGAAAGACCAGCCAAGCCACGTGCACTGCGGATTTACGAGTGTCATATAGGCATAAGTGGGCAACAAACTCACGTTACATCCTTCAATGAGTTCACCAGGCAGGTGATTCTTTTGACAATCCATAACTACTTGCTTTCAGGAAATTAAGTTGGCATTTAAGTCTGAAATTGAAGACAGCCATACTGGTTTCATAGCTGGGCATCAAACATTTGTTGGGTTTGATTCATTTTTCTTAAAACTTGCACATTGGAGATCAACAAAATCAAGCTAATTGCTGGTGTGTGTGTGTGCTTTGAAACATCTTGTGAAGGTTCTCCCACGAGTGAAAAAGGCAGGCTACAATGTCATTCAGCTAATGGGAATACAAGAACATGCAGACTACTCCAGCGTTGGCTACAAGGTTCTTCTTATATCTCTTTCAACTACTTTTTCCACTTCTGCCTCCAAAAAAGATTGCTTCAAGTTCAATGTCATTTATTTTCTCCAGTGACTTTTATCCAAGGTTTGGGTTTAGTGGAAGTGGTGAAACTGGCATTTCTTTTTTGCATTTCAGAGCACATATTACAGTAAATTATTGAGCACCAGCTGAGCTTTCTCTGCTTGTTTTCCACCTTTGTGTTGTTGTGTAGGTCACAAATATGTTTGCTGTGAGCAGCCGTTTTGGCACCCCTGAAGAGTTCAAGCATTTGGTGGACACTGCTCATGGTTGGTGCTTGGCTCTCTAAACCCTAAACCCTAACTCCAACAGACAGGCAACCCATTTGCCTTTGAAGACTATTGCTCTTCTGTTTCTGGCTTGAATGTTGAACATTGCTCTGCTACAGTAGTCTGGTGGTCACACAGACAGCAGCATATACCTAGTTTGTGTGTCTGATTGTGTACTTATGATGGCACCTCCATTAAGAGTTGTCCTGGACACATCTCAACAGTTGGGTGTAGCTTTCAGGGATGGGATTGATGGTGATGCTAGACATCGTTCAGTCGCATGCAGCCCCGAATGAGGGTAGTGGACTGGCATCTTTCGATGGTGCAAATGACTGCTACTTTTATACAGGTGACAAATTGGACAACTCTCTTGCTTTCTCACTCATGAGAGGAGGATGTATTGGGGTCATAACCTTTTGTAGATGGAGAACTGCCCATGAGGCAGTTTAGACTACTATGCTAGAAACTCTTTCAATGCTGAACAGATGCCTCTTGTGTGAGAACTGCTATGTGAACTCTGGGACCATACCATTTGACATATGGGTTTGATGATTCTTGTGAGATGGAAAATGAAGCTCTGAATGCTTAATTTACTATTTTATATTGTTGTTGTTGTCATCATCTTCCCATTAGGAAAGAGGGGACATCACAAACGATGGGGTACACGGATGTTCAAGTATGGTGAATATGAAGTGATTCGTTATCTGCTCTCAAATCTGAAGTGGTATGTATAAACCCACTCCCTGTCAAGTCTCCATGTCACTCTCAATCAAGCTGAGTGTCCTTGATCTTGTTGTGATGAATGAATTGCTGAGAGAGCAAATGTTTTGTTGTTCTTGTGTGAAATTCACAGGTGGGTGGAGGAATACCGTATCGATGGCTTCCACTTCCACTCAGTCGTGTCCATGCTTTACACTCACAATGGCTTCGCACCTTTGACCAACAGTCTTGATGAGTGAGTCTTGAGCTTGTGCACTCATCCTCACTCAACATCTTTCTACTGTGCGAATTTCCTCACTTTAGATGCTAGATTTGCTTCTTTGTTGCTTGATCAGTCATTTATCTAAAGGTCTTTGTGATTGTAGCAGAATTATAGCAAGCTCCAGTTTTTCCTACAGATAAGCTCTGGAATAGTTAAGCTTCAAATTCTGTTACGTGAGCCAGTGGTGGAACTGAGATGTTTCATCTGGCTTGTTCATTGCAGTTACTGCAATCAGTATGTGGATAAAGAAGCACTTGTCTACTTGTGTTTGGCAAATGATTTGCTCCATCAGCTGTCTCCAGACATGATCACCATTGCCGAAGATGTAAAAGCTAAACATGTTTCTGCAGGATAGATATGGTCCACTGCTGGGTTGCGTTTTCCATAGATTTGTTGGGATTGTGTACTGTGTGGAACAGTTGTTGTTGCTAAGTCACCTACAAGATTAAATAATGCAACCTCAAAGATTGATTCTGTTGATACCCATGCAGAGATTTGTGCAAAATTGAAGCTTTTAATTTTTTGTGGTTACATGTTACTGCTGTGAAAGAAAACTTTGTGAACATTTTGTCTTGTGAGGTGGGGGTTACATCTAGTGCCTGCCGCTGAAGTATGTGTTACCTTCTTTGTTGGTTCTGAAGGCTAGCCTCTATCCAGGGTTATGTGAACCCATCAACCAAGGTGGGCTCGGCTTTGACTATTACGTTAATCTGAAGCCATCACAGATGTGGCCCTGGCTCATTGACAATGTGCCATTGGAGGACTGGAGCATGACTGAGGCAAGCATTTTCTCATGACCCTTTTTCTGTCTTGTATTCCACAGCATGTCCTAGTGTCACTGCTGCTCAATGCCTCACAACAAGCTCAAGTGCACTACTGTTTCTGGACTGCTGCAGAAACTGAAAGAAAGTGAATGTTCAGGCGGTGATGTTTTGACAATGTAGAATTCTTATCACTCACGCAGGTCCATGACTTTGTGATGCAGATTACAGAGACTTTGATGAACATTGAAGATCCAGGCAAGGCGCTGGTCTATGCCGAGAATCACAATCAGGTAATTTGATACCTTAAAAAGCCATTAACTAGCATCCGGGTTCATGGCAGTGAATTTTGTGCTGTGTGGAGGAGCATCTGCAGTATGTTCTTCTTTATCTGGTAATATGAGAAGCACAATGAGGAGAAATTTAATCTGATAATGTAGGTGAGAGGGAGGGGTGGGAGTAATGGCCTGAGGAAAAGAAAAGGCACCCTTTGGAGCAGATGTATGACATTCTGGTTTTGTTTGTTTTTGTAGTCTGTCGTTGGAGGGAAGTCACTTGCAGAAGCTCTTTTGGGCAGCATCACAAATGATAAAAAAGCAGTGTCCACAAGAACACTATGGACTTTGCAAGGCATATCTCTCCACAAGGCATGTTTCCTTCAACTTCTCTCTTGTACCTGTCCACTTGTGCTAAACATGTGAAGAAAAAGGACTGAATGCAAGTACATACAATTTCTTTTTTCAGGTTGTTACGTCAGTGGAATTATCAGGCACTCCTTTCTGTATTTGCATTGGGCTTTTCATGATGTAGATCTCAGGGATGAAATCTGGATATTTTCACATACTGTTTGAAGTTTTTTGCATGCTTGGAGATTGGTCACAAAGAAGAAGAGCAAGTTGGGTGTTGTTCAAATTCTAGGGCTCGTGTCAGTGTTCTAAGTTCACGTCTTTTCCAGATTGGTATGGATAACTTTAATGGGTGTGTGGCTGGTGCTGTGCAGATGATAAGACTTATAACATTGAGTCTTGGGGGTAGTACTGCTTATTTGACTTTCATGGGAAATGAGTTTGGACATCCAGGGGTATGTACTTGATTCCCATTCCCAGCCTCCACAAATTGCTTACTTGTTTGTTTTGGCATAGGTCCTTGCCTTGCACAATAGTTCCATCTCTTCTTGTTGACACAACTCTTTGGGTTGCCAGAGGGTAGAATTTCCAAGGTCCAGCAATAACCACTCCTTCTCCCATGCAATTCGTCGCTGGGATCTTTTGGAGGACACTGGCCCTCATTCCCAACTTGCAACCTTTGATCAAGTATGGAGAGAACTACTGGCACCTTTATATGTGTGTGTGTGTATGTTCTACCAAAAGATTTACCATGTGAACACAGTTTTGGTGGCTACTATGGTTGGACACTTTCTGAGAAGTGATTTTTATCATGCATTTATATATAGTGATAAGTAAAGTCAGAAGATCATGTGCACAGAGGCTCATGGAGCTCGAGGAGACTCAAAGGGTGTTGACTCAGAGGCCTGCAAGGCTGTGCCATGTGGATAATTCCACCAAGGTAAAAATAATAAAAATACTGGCTGCAGCCTGATTTGTATCGGGTCAATCTAGATATATGGATGGCACATAAGGCCAGGGATATTCTGAGTGGATGATGGAGTCTTTCTGAAGGAATACAAAGTCTCAGAATGGCACTTTGTTTATGATGCAGGTTATTGTGTATACAAGAGGACCCTTACTGTTTGCCTTCAACTTTCATGTCAGCAAGTCTTATGACATCTACAAAGTGGGTGTCCAAATAGCTGGTGAATATGAGGTATCTATTATCCCTGTTTTCTGAGCCCCCAAGGTATGGACACCTACTTTCTTTTCAGTACTCAAAAGGTCATGGGTTCTTACAGTTGCTTACTCAGACTCCATTGGGATCCAGCTTTTGTTGAACACAGATCAGCTCAAATTTGGTGGCCTTGGTCGACTTGAAAAAACTACAATTCTGAGGACTTCTGAGAGTCTGTAAGAGCTACTTTCCTCTAAACTGTACACAGGGTTTAGGGTTTAGGGTAACCATGTAAAGAGTAATGTGATAGGTCGTGAGAATTGGGGAATATGTCCTTACAACTCTCAATAATGATGATGAACCAACAACAAGACACCTGATCAAACTGCAAAATAAATGATCTGTAAGCTTGAATTGCTTCCTCCGGTTTTGGAGAGAATACATCTTTTTCCATTGAGCATTCCTTTCTTGAGTTGATACTGGGTTGTGCAGAGTTGATGAGCTCCCACACACTTTGGCAATCCCTTTACCACAACAAACTGCCCAAGTAAGAGATCTGTTACATGCTCTTGGGTACCTGTTATTTCCATACAGTAGTAAGAGACCTCTGACACTACAACAAGAGGTGCTCTTTTTGTCACATTTGTGAGTTTATTGTCTTTGTATGAAACAAATGTAATTGGAATAAAAATGAATGACTTATTTGTTGGCTGTACAGGTGTACCAGTTAGCACGGATATGGGATACAAAGAAGTCACGTGTTTCCAGAACTGTGAAAAAGAGTTTGTAACATTGTTCGAAGAGAGAAACATGACATACAAGAAACCCATCAAAATGTAAACACATCAAGGTGTATGAGATACTTGCCTCACCTCACTCCCAAATCTATACTCTTGTTGTCCAGGTTTTCTTCTTATCACAGAGGGATGAGATACCGATATATGGCTTGCTTTTGGAAACCTCATTGAATTGCAGATTTAAGCAGTTGATAGTGGAGAATTGGAGAGATTCTGGCAATTGAGCCTCAGCATGATGAGCATCCTGGGAAAGAAGTAACAGCAATAAATCACTGCAAACAATTATGTCTCTAGGTTCAGCTGCAGATACTCTTCGTTCCTGCCTTATGCCCCCATGCTTTTGACTTCATTCAAGGTGAGTGGTTTGAGTAGATCAATTGTCTTTCATTACGTGAGCTAGTTGCCATTTTTTCATGTAACTGTTCCCTCTTCTATTTTTGCCTTTTATCATGATTTTCAGACTCTTGTACTGTGTCAAATCTGTTTTCTCTCCCCAACCCAAAATCTTCACCCATCCCAAAATGTTGTTTTGGCCTGCCTATTCCACCCCACAAAACAGGTTTCTTTGTTGTCAATTAAGAAATGATCAGTTATGTTTTTGCAACCATTCTCCTGAGAGTTTCCTGAGACCTTTTTAACCTGAGAAATAAGAAGCAGAAGAAAATACCATGTAGCAGTAGTTCCAATCTGTCTCCAGGATTTGCAATTGTCCAAAATTAGCAGAGCTGGAAACCTCCTATCATTCACACAGATCTGCTGATTGCAAAAGCTTTGGTCAGATAATGACTTTTGTTTTGCACTTTTGTGTTCAAAGTGTACGTTTTTAAGTTCTTGAAAGGAGTAAAGTACTTGTACCTGTCACTAAATGATGTTCAACATAAAATTGTTCTCAAGAGGGTGAGTTGTGAGAAAAGTAAAAATTTCTCAAGAATTGTTCTCTAGGCTTAATGAAAATGGAAATGATGGGTGTCCACCAGGTATTCTCAGAATGTTTGTCGGATGTTGTATACTCAAAATGGAAATCCTGAAATGCTCTGGCTTAGCAAGTTTCCACATAGAGAAAAGGAATAATTTGTTTATTTCAAAAAAATGTTTTAAAATAAATAAATTTGAATTTATTAAATTTTCATGATCTACAGTGATATAGTCATATGAGGACTGAAAGTAATCAGATTGTATCCCACAATAATTATGTTGGTTTCCAACACCTCAGCTTTGTATTTTGATGAGATTTCTTTTCACTATTTATTTAATGAGGAAACTAACTGACCTGACAGTAAAGTATTTAAAATTGGGGTTGTCTGACCCATTTTTTTAAATGTAGAAATAGTGAAATTTCAAAAAAAGTTTTTTTCAAAGAAAAGAATTTTTCTGAAGGAAAATAGAGAATCTATGGGGAATGTTCTATCAATTGGAGTCCAGTAATTATATTCATATGAGAGGTGACTTGTCACTACAAGCTTAAACTTGAGGTAATTTTTTATTATTAAAATTTTCACTGGTATGTCAAATCTTCCATTTAGAACTAGCAATTATAATCAACCTCTGAATCCACACATGAAACTAGCTCAATCTTGTAAGGATTTCAAATCATTTGATTAAGAATCAATATTGGAGGGAATGTAATCAAATGATTTAAGTGTCAAAACCATTTTGGGGGCTTCCACTGCCCACTTTTATGGATAGCATTTTGAAAGCTAGACTTTTTTTTAAGAGATTAAATCTTTAAAGTCAAACAGACTCAATTTGTGATTTGCACAATTAGATCCAAATAATTGTCAAATTGAAGAAATGTGGCAAATATGTTCAAATAAAGCTTCATAGATCATAGGCCCTGTTTATCAAAGTTATGTAATAGTTTGTATATTTCCCATGTATCATTCAATGTTTTCATGGTGATATTATTCTATTGTTCCCAAAATGTAACAATCACTATAAAGTTACAACTCAAGTAAAATATCCATTTTTAATCGAATCAAATAATGCCAACTTGAACCCTTACTTGATGTGTTAACAAGCAACTACTTTTCAAATTTGAGTGCATATTCACAATATTAGTACATCCAATCACATTGAAGAGCCATCACCAAGCAAGGTTCCTTATGTTGTTGGAGTTCAGCAACTAAAACTTCCATCACTACAAGTGTAGAGTTAAGCCCCAAGGTAGGGCATTCTCAAAATAGAGGGCCTAGGATGCCAATTCCAGCCTGGCAATTTTTCACAATATCTCTCACCTGTGGTCTTTACCCATTGTACATTTAGCATGAGTCAGAAGGTTATCATGAACATTCGTAGTCCAAGACATAGGAAGGAGTGTGTCCTTACACTTACTCCTTAAGGGTGTGAGGGACCTTACACATACAAGTAGGTGTAAGATCCATCACACCCTTAAGGACTGGGCATAACATTCCTTCTTCTGAGTGTGCTTGAATGGAAGCAAGTTTGATTCAAACTCATAACCAAGGCACAACAATCCTACTTCCCTTTTCTAGGAGGGATATAAGGTGCCCTCCAAACACACTAGGAAACTTGTCTAAGTGCTTTACACAAAATATGACACATTCAAATATAATTTATAAAATGAATTTGATGGCATCCCTAACACAAGGATGCATTTACATTGAAATAAAAAGAAAAAGAGGGTTGTGCAAGGACATTCCAATCTCAAAATGGATAAGGAACAAACTATACTAAAAAGCAAAATTGCCCTAGTTCAAAGTTGGACAAGATGGACTCCAAACCCTAAATCCATGAACCCAATTTCATTTGTCCATGCCTATCTCACCTTCTTTTTTGCTATTTGAAGTCAGTACTTTCTTTGACCACACCTTTACTAGCATGTACTTAAATGGACCCCAAACTCTATGCAGTTATAACATTATGAGTGTCAATTACGAAATACCAGACCATCACCTTCCTAATGAATAGCATTCACAAGCCCACTGCCATGACTGCCCAATGACTTCATCAGCTCCGGACAATGGGTGTAAATAAGCGCATAAAAAATCGAACCAAATGTTCAATAAGAGAGTTCTGGACTGTGTCAATGAGAGGATACAACTAGATGTAAAACAAATCAAGTGACCCAGACCATCATCGCTTGTAACTTTAAAGCACCAAGAATAATACACCCTCCCACCTGGCACTGAGTGCAGCTTTGCAAACATCTTTAAAAAGATGGCCATATTTGTCAATAAATCAACTCAGAAGTTGAGTTTTCTCGAAAGTTTCACATATATGAAAAGCAGGTCTTATCACATTTCGATATTGAGTAAATGATCCCATACTGACCTTATCCACCCACTCACATATTTAGACCAATTTAGAAGCTGGCTATTAAAGAGGTGGTAATGAGGACAAGGAATATATGTGTGACTCTAAATACGTAGTCCACACATCTTCAACATCCTTTCATATCTTTGAGTAGAACTTTCCAAAGGAACACAACCAAAAGATAAACCAGGGGGCCACTAGAAAAGTTTACCTCTCTTCATCTCTTAAAGCACTTGAGGAATGTAGATGTCACAAATGAAGTAATGAACTGCAAACCTGCTGAGCCACCTGGAAAATATGATATCACATAATACAGTAATGCAAGGACCTGTATGCACACCAGGCAACAGTTAGAGCCTCTTCCCCAATCATTCAAGATTTGTTTGGTGCAATTTCAGTGTGTTATGTAGCATGTCACAAATCATCACATCCTAAGTGCTCCAGTTATAGCCCCCATAGATGCTTGACATTTCATCTGTGGTTGGTACCACAGATGAAATCCTACATTAGAAACGCCCTGTTTTCAAGTCAAACCATGTGAGAAAAGCCACACCTGAATCACAGAGAAAAACACTGACAGAAGGTAGCTGTGGAGAACCATGGAGACATAGATTGTGCCTCCCATGCTCCCCAAGAAGCCAACTGTGAACGGCAATCTCTGCACCCCAAAGTGAGCATTGTGCATTCAATACAGAATGATAATAATTTTGAGAATCGACAACCCAAACTGAATCTTTTAAGGATGAGAAAATGCAGAGGAAAGATCACAACTGAAAAAACAGAACAGTAGTCATTGTCTCGAATAAGAAAGCCAAAAGTCACTGAAAAGGAGCTGGTTGACAGTTTGGGAAAGCTTCCCAACCAAAACACAATGGTAATTGCTGTATCAGATAAGAAGGCGAAATGGTCTCTCCTCACCTCTTTGGAGATCATATGAAGAAGCTGAGCCTTTGGTCCTTTGAGTGCAAAGAAGGAACCCACAATAAAAATGCAGCCAAGAGTGAAACAAATGGCAAACTTCTGTGGCATCAACGCCATGACTGGAAGGAACATGGTAAAAGCAAGAAATATGAAAAACACGCCAGCTCCAATCATGACCGAGAAATAAGCAATTGATTGTCTTGAGGGCACAAAGCTTGCAGCTGATTGTATGTTTCCCGGAAGCTTTTGCACACCCATCGTGACTCTGCCCACATACTCCACACACCCCTGCTACCTCTTTCAGTCCTCTTCTTTTTAGTATATAAGCTCAAAGACTAAAAAGAGCATCTAAAGAAAGGAAGCAACACATCTACGCGATGAAGAAGAGCTTCCTCATGATTACAATAGAGAGATACCACACCCAAAAACCAAGTTATATTGGTTCCAGAAATCCACAATCTGAACTCTACAATACAATAGCTGTAACACAAATCTGGAGCAAATAGGAAGCTCTGCAGAATCTGGTAAAAAGCTGATTTGATTCCTCCAATCCACAGGAGGATGGATCTATGTGTGAGGAGCTTTAGAAACACAGCATGTAGCATTGACTCCTTTTCATCAATCATGTTCTTGTTGCAATTCCTTGCCTACCAGAAGAAAAGCATATACAGTATTAGCAGCATTGTAGAAACATCAGATCTTGGTGAGAGGATCTTAGAAGCTACAAGATCGAGAGCTGTGAGTACACAATGGAATCATCACAAGTGCAGAAAAAATGCAACATGGGTAGATAGATCTATGGGAACTTCAGGCTTTTGTGCTTTTTGTATACACAAGGGAATGCTTTGAGAGAAGTCAGTGCATCTGTTGCTGTCACGTGTTTTTTTGTTGAAACGAAGGTTTTTGTGGGCGATTAGGTTTGATGGCAGAAATCACAGTCTGCAGGCCACTCAAGATGTTGAGGCAATGGGTTGTTGCAATGACAAAAGGAGAATCATACCCAAAAGGAAGGAAGGAACAAACTGCTCAGCAAAAGGAAGGAACTACCTACACAGCAAGAAAGGCAGTCCATGGAGCGGATGAGGAGGGATGAGGGAGGGATCGGAAGCAGGAAGTTCTCACGAGTTGAATGCGCCGAGGATGCTACTGCTGGCAGATTGCAGACCTGCCTCCAAATCAAGTCCTCCACCTGTTGTTAATGCTGCAGCATTGTCTTCAGAGTCTCGGCTTGCAGCGTAGGAATTCCAAGCAGCGAGAACAGAGCCTCCGCCTCCTGCTGCTGCTTTGTCCTCGTCTTTCACACTAGGTCCTGCAAACCATCCCTGTCGCATCATCCCCTCCATCGCCTATCTCTCTGTTCTCTCTCTCTGGTATTCTCCTTCCTCTTCCCCCAAATGAATGAATGCCCGCCCTTCCTTCCCTAGTGTTCTCTCTTCTCTGCCTCTCTCCCCCCGTCTTCTTCTTCGAACGTCCGCTGTCAGTAGTTTGTCGCTGTCCCTTTGTTCTTGCAAGAATGGTAGATGATCAGGGAAGCAGGAGCATGAGAGAGAGAGAGAGGCGCGCGCGCGCACACGCACACACACAACGGCAAATGCGCAGGGGAGAAACAACCGCCGGAGCATGAGAAGAGAATTAGGGTTTGGGAGGACACGGAGAAGGATCCGTAGAAAGGGACGAAGAAGCGTGGGAGAGAACAGGAACATCATCAAGAGCAAGTCGTCTTTGTTGTTGCGATGGGAGTCAAGCAGGTAGTGGCACTGTTCGTGTGCACATCGCTTCTCATGTGGGCGTTACCGCTGTGGCTGCTATACGCCTTCAACAACAAACTTGTACCGGGAAGCCAGGAGCTCTCCTCCAGCTCCTTGACTCTCTGGAGCGGATTGCTGGCCGTTCTGTCTGTGAACCTCGTCATCGTAGGGTACATCCTTCTCGCACTCAGAGAGAAACCTAGCGTTTATTCCCCTGATCCTGCTTTCCTCTCCAGAGCCAAGGCTAGCATCAGCGACAACAAGCAAGACACATCGAGAGGAGCTTCTTCTTCTCCACAAACATCAGAAAGCAGCAGTGGCAAAAAATCTGACTAGGTGATTAATGCTCAAAGCTATGGCTTCTGAATTGCATGTGAAATGTGTCTTGATGCTTTTGGTGCATGGTTGACTGCTGTTGTTTCTCTCTGCGTCTTTCTCTCAGAGAGAAAGATTTGCAATCCCTCGGTGATGCTGCAAACCATAAAACCATGATATGTTGTTATGCTTTGATAGAGGAGAAGAAGAAGAAGAAGAAGGCAAGCACCAGGAGAGCGATCATTCATTAGGTAGTCTTTGTCTTCCTGTCTCTGATACCACACTAGACTCTAAGAGAGAGGAAGGAAGGGAGCTAAGAGGATGAGAGTGAGCAATTAGGGCTGAGATCCACAAATGGGTAACTGGGAAATTCTATAGGTTTACAGGAACTGTCCCCCCCCACCCCGAGGGGGGCTTAAAACTCCAGCTTTCTGAAGGTGTCTCTCAGCTTGCGCAGCTTCGCAAAGCATGCAACTGGAGCTGATCAACAAGAAGAAGAGGCTTTCTGATGTAATTCTCCAAAGTCAGTCTCTGTCATCTATCACAAATGAATGGATAGCTGCACAACATATCATGGAAGCTGCAACATATTGGGAGATGATATGGCTTGGATCAAACAACTGTGCAGGTTGTCTGCTGGGTGAGCTCCACATTATGCAGTGGGGAAACTGTGAGGTTTCTATCAGTGTAAGGAAGGGGGTTTGCTAACTTCAAATCCTGCCTGATAATTTACATGGGTGTTTATGTATGTTATTCATGTGTATCCACATAGTTTGGCTTGCAACATCTTTGTGATGTGCTTGATCTGTTTCGGTGCCACAGCTTGTGTTTGGCACCCACACCTTCATTCAACAAATGTGCTTAGAAACCAGGGTTACTTTCGAACTGTTGCATTTTCACTGAAATTTTAGGCGTGCTCAGAAAACCACCTCCTGTCCTTTTCTCAACTGCAACAACATTACAAAGACTGGCTTTCAGCAGTGAGGTCCAGCTAGTTTGTTTTCCTTGTGATAAAGCATCAATACTGACAGGCTTACTTGTACTTACTGACCAACTTTGTCTGTATTGTATTCATAAATTTCCAGGCCATACTTGATCGCTCCAGAAAGTTTGCCAAATGAATTTTGTACACTGGGAGTGAGCTGTGATGCACTTGCTTGCTATTTCTCATTCAATTATGCCTTGCACAGTGAATCGCTCTTTTCTTTCTCTGTGTTGCAATTTCATCAATATTGTGTCAGGCTCTGCTATCCCTGGTTTGATATGCCTTGCAGAGTGAAGCACTCTTGTCATTGTGTCTCTGTCAGTTCTGTAAACACTGCAAAACCAAGCTGCAATGCCTCTCAACTGTAGCAAGTCTTTAAGAGTAGTAGAAACCAGTGATAACAGTGCATTGTTGACTAATGGTGAACCTGCCAGAGCACACATACATGTCCAGAGATGGTGATCACCACTGCTACCTGCAAGAGCACATTGTGCCAGTGAGTTCATATTTATATCAAGATCAATTGTATGGAGCTGGAATGCGGCTGCTGGTCATGAAGCCACAACCTCTTCTTGTAAATGATTTGCTAGGTCTGGTAAAACCCTTCTCCAGGTGCTTTATTCACCATTGCAAACAAAGCACAAAACCCTCTCCTCTCTGGGGACTTCAACAGCATGAGCATCATGGTATGAATCAGAGGCTGCAATCATCACAGCCAATTGTGACATACATCTCTTGACTAAAAAATAAAGCTCTTCTTACACATGCACTCAGGCTGCTTGGATTCATCTCACACAAACTGATGCTGTGCACTGGATGCAAACTGGAAGAAAAGCACAATATATTCTGTAAGAGATTGTGCTTGAGCATTCTTCTCCCTACAGAAAGAGAGGTGGCATCCCTATCCTCACCTTCCACACCATGGAGATATCCGATTTGTCTCCTACTCAAAGGGTAGAAGAAGTTGACAGAGAAATGCACCTCAAAGCAAGGGCTTTTTTCCTGAACTGAGCAGCATCTCTTCCCGATTCTCTGATATGCACATCTCCGAGCGATGGAGCATCTCCTCCTTTCTGATGGAGCAAGCAGGGATGTCCAGCAGGGTTGCGATGGCTCGGCAATAGCAGCAACAGGCTGAAAGCGGCGAAGAAACATCATCCTCTTCCTGTTCAAAACCAATAGAAAAGAGAAACTGCAGAGATAAGGAGCTTCTTCTGTCTCCTTCGGAGCAAGGGTTTGTGTTTGCAATCACAGACAGCGATCTACTCTTCGACAGTTTGTATAGTTCCAACTGCATCTGAAAAACGTTTCCAGAATCCGTCAACTTCTGTGAGGAACAGACAAAGTTCCTGTTGCATGTCCTGCGCTAGAGCGGTCCAAGCGCCCATATGGCATGTATGTGGCGATGCCGGACGCAGAAGAAGAAGAAGTGGAGGAGGAGAAAGTCGTCGCGGGACGTCTCGTTTTACGAATGCGAGACTCGGATCTTTCTCCTCCTTCATCTCGCAGGATTCTCGAATAGGGGGAGCAATCGCAAGGCGGCCTCGCAGAGAGAGAGAGAGAGAGTTTCATCAGCAGCTGCTGCAGAAGCAGCAGCAAGCTTTGATGGTGGCATATTTCTTTGTCTTGAGTAGAGAGATGGAATGGAAGGTGTTCTGGTTTAGATCTTCATGTAACGGCTGCTGCCAAAAGACTGGCAAGAAACTGAAATAGGAAGGGGAGATTGTGCACGAGAAGAGAAGAGAAAGAGTCTTGGCATGCCTGAGAGATGGTGAGGAAACTATCCGTGCAAGGCAACATCGAATCTGTGGAGCCAGAGGTATGTACTTGCTACTACAACATGTGTCTTCTGTGGAATCATCATGTTGCAAATGTCGAAGAGGGGATTTAGTACAGGAATGTGAGATCAGTTCCTAAGAGAAGTTCTTCTTCCCCCTGATTGTTGCATCTTTGTTTTCTCTCTTTTTGCTTGTTTTCTGTGTGATGTTTTGACTGGTTTCATGCCTTTTTCCAGGCAGTCTTTTCTTCTTTGTTTGGTGATGATCAGTTCATGCGGTGCTACCATAAGGTGGTGAATGAAGATCCGGATGCAGCAATCTCTAGCTGGACTGCTGATGGGAAGAGGACAGTTTGCTTCAGAGCCCCTTTGAATGCACCAGGTCTGGTGAGGAGGTTCATTGGTAAGCAAGCTCTGATTTTTCTTTTATAATTTTTTTCACAAGAATGTCTATCTCTAGGGTTTCCTGATTCAAGAGATATAGCGGTGCAGAATGTGGGAGCTTCTTCAACAAAAAGGGATTTTTTTAAGGGTTAAACTTATCGACATTCTTCTCACAGGTACTGGTGTTCTGAGGGTATCAGAGATTCAACAATATGAGAGACATGGAAATTGTTTCACAATCACATCAGAACCCGTTGTGGAGGGAGCTGCAGGGGAGTTATTCAGCACAAATGGGAACATTGTGCTTGAACCCTCCAAGCCTGGAACCGGATGTTTAGTCACAATGAATATCATTCTGCACTGCAAAACCACTGTCTGGGGTATTCAAGGTATTATTTCTTCTCTACAAAATGCTTGCCCTATCTACTACATTTGATTACTTGTCTCAGCTATGTCATGTCAACAATCATTGTGTGTGCAGCTGGACTCCTAGTTGTTTGGACCGGAGTTGGTTGTAATTATTATGCTGGTGCCCATGTGATTAGGTATGGTTGAAGCTTTCATGGAAATGAAAGCAATCAAATCATTTGATCAATGGATGGAAGTTGCAAGCCATTTTTGCAGAGAACAGCCAGCACTGGCAGGCACATCTCTGATGCCTAGCAGAATGGTCGAGGAGGCATTTAGCTCCGATGACAGTTTTTATGACCTGGAAGAAGCTGCAGAAGTCGATAGCAACAGTACATCTATTATTGAGACTGAGATTGCTGGCCCTGTAGAATTAGTGGAGGTGCTTGAAATGGGAGTCACAGGCAGAGCTGATTGTGACACCTGGCTCCCTCAAGCTGTAGTGCAACATCTAAGTGACCTTAGGAGTTCAAATGAAGCATCAAGAGCACACATGGAGAGATTAGATGCAGACCTGCAGAAGTTGCAGACAAACTTTGGGATTCTGAGTTCTCAACTGCAGGAGGTGCAACTGCAGCAACAGTACCTGCAGCAGCAAGCTGTGTGGGGTCTTGTGGGCCTGGCTGTGACTACTGCCCTCCTTTTTGGAATTGGACATGCTTACATGAGATCACAAAGGTGAAGTACTAACCATATCCATTGAGACATGCAGACTGTTAATAGATACTATTTGCTGACTTACTTAAATAGACTTAGAAAGTCATAGCATGCTGAGATCACTTCCCACCAATGTGCAGATCATCACACTCCAGAATCACAGAAACATCTAAATGTCCAACTCCTTCACCACTATGTGTCATGGACATGATCTAGACACTTGGTAATCATGCAGTGGGGATTGATCCAGTAGCCAGCCATTCAGATGTCCGAGGTCCAGTTTTCTCCCATTCCATCAGGGAATCCATTTTCTATCTCTCACTTATACAGTGCTGTAGATGACCTTGGCATGTTCATTGAATCTGGATCTTTGGACATGCACTGCAGTGCCCCAATCTGGGCTCTCTGCTAAAATTTTGCCTGAAATATGTATGACATGCTAAACTCTCAATGCTGCAGATTGTGCGGAGAGTGAATAAAGCGGTTGTCCAGAGATAGTCCGTGGTCATTTTTGCCTTTTTTTAGTTTGTGATCTCCAGTGTGTTCTCAAACCATCAATAACTGCTGGGCTAGATATATCCATCCTCAGGTTGTAATGGGCTATAGCCAGACAATGGCTGCCTCATCAATGTATTCTGACTTTGCTGAGCTTGATATCCTCAAGGTTGGTAATTGGTGATAGCCAGACACCAATTTCTTCATCAATGTGTTCTGATTTGAAGGCTGCAAACATCCACAGAGGATCAGAGATGCTACAAGTCACAGGGACGAACAGACAACTGTCATCAGATGCAGGTATTTTGAGTTTGCTTTCTGATGCTAAAGTGCTCGCATTTATTTCTGCACTTTGTCAAAAATCTTGTATGGAGGTGGGATTGATCTGCTCTCTCTTGCTTCTGCACTTGTAGAAAATCTTGTATGGATATTGGGTGGGATTGATTTGCACATTTGTTGCTGTTTCAGCAGCCTCTGAAGAGCTTGGTAAGAAATTTCAAATGGATTCAACTCATTCCATAATATATTAGAATTTCTGCCATCCTCTCTTTGGCTTAACATAGGAGAAGAGAAGGACCCTTCCATGACATGAAGCATCCTTATGATGGGATAGTGCTTAAAACATCACTGCCCACACGCTGAAAAATGTTTTGAATGGGGATCATTCACATTCAAAAGATAAACCTAATATCCTCATCCTCCCCACCCATGAAAAAGAAAAAATTAATCATTGTAAAATGTGAGAGGTAAATGTCATCATTTGAGCCAATCGTTATAATTAGCCCATCAAACAACAATAAATATTCCTTTATTGCTGTCATGTGAGGAAATTGTGGACTCAAAGATAACATTTTCTTGTAGACATGGTTTTTCAACCCCATCTTGTCTCAGTTACCCCAACATTAAAACCAATGTTTGATGGATATTAGGTTTGAACCCTGGTATACAGATTGGTATTGCTCATAGTATCAAAGAACAAACCTGCCTTGTAAAGACATGAGATAATACTAGCCTGGTATCATTACTTGTATTTTAGCGGAAATGTCAATCTCATACCTAAGCTAATATCAATTTGAGTTTTGTGTACTTGTGCACTATATTAGGAGTTCAATATTTGTTACATGTTTACATCTTAGTTACTATAGATAAATTGAGTTAAGTTAGTTTGAAACCAGTTTCAGTGTGAGCACTTGCATTAGACATAAACCCAAGTTATGTGATTATCTTAAAATAACACAAATTATATCACAAAAGTGATTCATTGTTGTCCTTAGGGTTTATGTGAGCTTGCCTAAAACCTGGGTAAGCTCTAAAGGGGACATGTGCAAGATTAGTAAGAGCTTTTCAAGATAGTTGGGGACCAAGGGTCTAATTTGGAATTCCCTTTATCTTTCTTTTTTTTCTTTTTTTTTCAGTCCACTAGCAAGTTTGGCACCAATCTGAACTTGTCATGTGTCTTTTTATATTTTTTTTTGGAATTTCGAGTTTTTTTAAAGGAAAATTTTCAACTTTTCATCCATAGTCTCCATTTAGTTTTTTTTTTTGGTCATCTCACTTTTTTCATTCATTTTTATAATTGAACAGGGGTTAATGGGCATATGGGTAGGTTATTTATTTAGAGGACGCCCCACTTATGATTGGAAATTGACATTTTGATCTCTAAGATCAAATGAATTTTGAACAGCGAACACCCAGTGACCAAAGAGTATAAAAAAAAAATCAAATCTTATTTTGAAACAAATTTAAGGTTTTTTCAAAGATTCTTATTTTTCACATACAAAGTTCGATTAAGACATGGTTTGTGCTAGTGAATTTTTTCAGATTTTTCATATTCAAAAATAAATTCATCTCCAAGTTTGGTCATCACACCACCACACAACTATTATAAGACATAAAAAACATTTATGAAATCACCAAGAGATTCGTGAATATTTTAAAATAGTTAACACCATGGAACTATATGATATTTACCCATGAGTTTAAAACCATGGAGCTAGATGATTTTACCTATGAGTTTAACACCATTAAACTATATGATTTTACCTATGAGTTTAACAATTAATATGATAGGCTAGGGTTTGATTCTAGATTCATGCAACTTTGAGAATTTTAATTTTTGTAAACTTCAACAAAATAAAAAGATTTTAAAAATTATGCCAAAGTTGCCCATGTAGTGCAATAATCTATCTAGATAGAAGGTAGTTTGTTTGTGACATTGAGATTTCACATATCATGGTGGGGATGCGCCCAGTTGGTTTCATAATGTTTCAACCTATGGTGGAGAAGTTATTGAATATTGAACAATTGTTTTGACTGAAAATTCATTTAAATCAAAACCAAAGGCCATCAGCAATGAGCATTTATGGAAGGTGATTTATATACAGGGTTTTTCTCTTTAAGAAGGTCTAGGAGAGATTGAATTTGAAGTAATTTATGTGAATGGAAATTCAATTAAATTACAAAAAATTAGTTTAGGAAGCTAAAAACAAACTTACAATTCACACTTGAGCCAAACCTTTTGAGCGATTTAAAATTTTGATTTATTTTTGTTTTTTGCCATATCCAAAGGAATATTTCATGATATCCACAAATCAACCTTTTTTCTTTTCTTCCTTTTGGGTTGCGCTTTAAGGTCTGCTTCTTCTTCTTACCACTGCATGCGCGCCGCGCGCTTTCCCTGCGATCTCTCTCTTCTCATCTCTCCTCGGAGTTTAGCTGTTCTGTTTCTCGTCTGTTTTGGGGTTTTTTGTGGTCTGAATCTTTCTCCTTGTGTTGTATTGTGTTGTGTTGTATTTTTTTGTGGGGGTGGGGGGGGTGGGGCTGGGTTTAAGTTTCCTTCTTTTATTCTTTCCAGCATGACCAGGGGAGAGGAATAATGGACAGCGGGGCG